>Ga0315295_10001214_pt1 | contig 22136 bp, 17 predicted proteins | sample YL17G14_0_MG_FD_204453 | JGI IMG/M metagenome (GOLD analysis project Ga0315295, IMG submission 204453) | Sediment microbial communities from Yellowstone Lake, YNP, Wyoming, USA - YL17G14_0 | ecosystem: Environmental > Aquatic > Freshwater > Lake > Sediment | place: USA: Wyoming | collected...
GCCCCCCTGAAACCCACCCAAAAGCCTGCAATTCCGCTGCACTTGTCCGCATTTCTCCCCCAATCGCCGCCGATTTGCGCCAAATTCCGCCAAATTCCGCCAAATTCCGCCAAAATTCCTCAATGCAACTCAGTTGCAGACAGATCTGCCGGACACACTTAACACCCTGCAAAAAAAGGACCTGCAAACCCACCCTACGCCTCTTCGTCGTCCCAACCGCCGGGACGCCCCTGCTCACCCCCGCCCGCCCATTTCCCCCTCGCGACCCGCCGCCGCCTCCGGATGTTCCGCCAGGAACCGATACAACGTCGCCCGCCCCACGCCCAGCGCCGCCGCCGCCTTGAGCTTGTTTCCCCGCGTCTGCCGCAACGCCTCCCGCACCCGTCGCCCTTCCAGCTTCCCCCACCGTCGCACCCGCCCGCCCGTCGGCCGGGGCTGCCGCGCCACGTACTGCAGAATCTCCGGCGGCAAATGCTCCGTCCCCAGCACCGGCCCCTTGCACTTCACAAACGCATACTGCAACGCATTCTGCAGCTCGCGGATGTTCCCCGGCCAGGCGTAGTCCAACAGCGCGTGCAACGCCTCGGCCGACACCGCCCCGATCTCCCGTTTCGTCTCCTTCCGCAGCCGCTCCCGGAAATGATCGACCAGCAGGGGTATGTCGTTCCGCCGTTCCCGCAGCGGCGGCAAGGTCACCGGCACCACGCACAACCGATAGAACAAATCCTCCCGAAACCGCCCCTGCCGCACCATTTCCCGCAGGTCCCGATTTGTCGCGCTGACCACCCGCACGTCCACCGACGCCACCTTCTCGCCGCCCACCGGCGTGAACGTCCCCTCCTGCAACACCCGCAACAGCTTCACCTGCATGTTCGCGGTCAGTTCGCCCACCTCGTCGAGGAAGATCGTCCCCCCGTCCGCCAGGGAGAATCGACCTTTCTTGTCTCGTATGGCCCCCGTGAACGCTCCCCGCACGTGGCCGAACAGTTCGCTTTCCAGAATACCCTCCGGCAGGGCCCCGCAGTTGACGGTAACAAACGCCCGGCCCGCCCGCCGGCTCTCGCCATGGATCGCCCCCGCTATCAACTCCTTGCCCGTGCCGCTCTCCCCCTGAATCAACACCGGGCAATCGCTCACCGCCAGGTCCCCGATCAAGTCGTAGATCGCCTGCATCTTCTCGTCGGCGCCGATGATGCCGTGGAAACTGCGCACGTCGCGCAACTGCCGCCGCAGCCCGATCACTTCCGTCACGTCGTGGATCGTCGCCAGCACCCCCTCGAAGTCCCCCCGGTGGTTCCGCATCGCCACCAGGCTCATTTCCACCTGGCGCAGATGCCCGTCCCGCCCGGTGATGCGCAAGGGATACTGCAGCTTTTCAAAGTTCGGCACCCCGGCCAGAAAGGAGCACTTCCCCCCGCAAAACCCTCCCGGGAAGATGTCGGGGCAACAGCGGCCGATCACCTCGCCGCGACTGTACCCGGTGATGCGTTCGGCCGCGCGATTGAACCAGGTGATGCGCCGCTGGACGTCATGGGCGATAATCCCGTCGCCCAGGTTGTCGAGGACGACCTCGCTGCTGCGTTTGAGGTTCACCAGGGCCGTAAGGTGGCCCCCCTGGAGCAGCCCTCGCACATGGCATCCGATGTCGTCTCGCACCCGGCGATACGCCTCCAGGCCGCTGCCGGCGCCCAGCGGCTCAATCGGCCAGCGAATCCACACGGGCGCTCCGAGCAGCAGCGCGATTTCCGCCTCGCCCGTCTCGCCCAGGGCGATGACCACGTCCAACGCCAGCGACCCCAGCTCCCCCACGGCCTGGGTCTTCTCATCTGCAATGGCGATTCCGACCTCCCGCATTACCTCGACCGCCTGGGCGTCCAGCGGCCCCGGCTCGACGCCCGCGCTGTGGATGGTCAGTTCCCCCGGCGAGGCGATCGACCGAGCAAACCCCGCCGCCAGGGGAGCGCGAAGGCTGCCCCCCCGGCTCAGAAACAACAAGTTGACCATACTGTCCAACCTCCGCCGCCCCAGAGGGTTTGACCCTTGCTCGCGCGTCGGGTAAGAGATACATATCTTATTTTCTGGAAAATAGTTATGTGCCTCCGTGTCTTTTTTGTGGCAAGAAAACCGGACGTATTTTACCGGACCTGTATTGTCTCATCAAGTGAAACTGTCTCCCAAAATGATACATCTGCCCGGCGTCATATGGCTAACCAGACGGGAACAGCCGCGTTGGGCTGGCCATTGTCAGGGCAGCGTGGTATGATGACTTTAGGCAAATGAGGGTTGGGCTGTGCCTGCGGGATTGGTTGGGGCGGGTATGAATCGCACCGGCAAGAGGTAGTAGAGGATCGACCCATGACTCGGCGCGTAAGAAGACCTGTCCGCGGCTTTACCATTGTCGAGTTGCTCGTCGTGATCGCCGTGATCGCGATTTTGATGAGCATGCTGGTCCCCGCCCTCCAGGCGGCCCGCGAGTCGGCCAAGACCACCGTGTGCGCCACCCACGGCCGCGCCATCGGGCAGGCCGTGTTCTTCTATGGCGAGGAGAGCAAGGGCTGGGTCCCCCGCAATGGCGGCATCTGGGCGGCCAAGCTGTTTCCCTACGTGGGAGGCGTCAAGGAGAGCAGCGACTACGCGGACTTCTGGTCCATCAAGACCTTTTTGTGTCCCTCGTATCCGGACAAGCAACAGATTCTTTGTTACGCGAACAACGCGTGGAACTTCGACGACAAGCACCCCCTGGGGTGCGACGCTCTGGTGGTGTTCGGCGCCGAGGGCGTTTCGAGACTGAACGTCTGGCCCCGGCCCGAGAGCACGATCTACGTTACCGACTACGAGTGTGGCTTGCCCACAACGAAGATTCTGCTGGCCAGCGATAACCCGGGCACGATGGACAACAAGGTCACCACGATGGATGTGTATAGCTATGACTCTCTGCCGCGGCCGGAAAACGCCGCGCGTCGGGTCGCCATCGCCCGGCACCGCAGCGGGCAAAACAATGGTTTCGTGGACGGCCATGTCAGTTGGATCGACTCGACAATGAACCAGCGCTGGCTGTGGGGCGGCCCGGTGGAAATGGACCGGCCCTTCCCGGCGAAGTATTGACGGCCGCGGCCGGCGGCGAGGTCGGCCTGGATACACTTGGGGTCAGGAGGTTTTGCCATGAGCCGAGCATACGTGCCGCATCTGGAGGCGTTGGAGGCGAGGCAGCTTCTAAGCGCCAGCCTGCATCAGGGCGTGTTGAGGGTGGTGGGGACGAGCGAGGCGGATGACATCCGGGTGGCGGCGGATGCGGGGGCGCCGGGGCAATTGCAGGTGTGGGCGAACGGGCAGGCGGTGTTAACGGTTTCGGCGACGGAGGTGCGGCATATCGTCGTGCGTGGGGGTGCGGGGGACGACCGTGTAACCATCGACCTGGCGGCTGGGGAGGCGGCGGTTCGGGCGATCGGCGTCCGGGTGTTTGGTCAAGGAGGAAACGACGTGTTGATGGGGGGCACGGGGGATGACGAGCTAGAGGGTGGGGCGGGGCATGACACGCTGGGCGGCGGGGAGGGTTCGGACGTGCTGATCGGGGGGTCGGGCAATGACCTGCTGCTGGGCGGGGCGGGGGCGGATCGGCTGGAGGGCGGCCGGGGCACGGATAGCCTCAAGGGCGGCGAAGGGGCGGACAGGTTGCGGGGCGGGGCGAGGCGGGATTATGTGTACCGCGCGGCGGCGGACTCCGTCGAGCGGCTGGCCCAGGACATGGTGATCGACGAGGAGGGTGGTCAGTCGCTGTCGGAGCAGGCGTACTCACAGGGCGTGCGGGAGGCGTTGCTGGATGCGGCTATGGAGCAGTGGGGCTGGCTTTTGGGCAGTAAGCAGGCGGGTCCCATCGGCTGGCGTGACGCGGTGGGGGCGCTGGCGGCGGCGGGCGCGCTGGCGCCGAACCTGGAGGGGGAGAACAGTTTTACCGGGACGAACAACCAAGTGGCGGGGGTGGAGGAAGGGGACCTGGTCCAGACGGACGGGGAGTACCTGTACGTAGCGGCTGGGGGTAGGTTGACGATTTTGGACGCCCGGCCCGGGGCGGACCTGCACATCGAGTGGCAGGAGGCGCTGGAGGATTGGGCCGAGACGCTGTACCTGCAAGGGGACCGGTTGACGGTGATTTCGCACCGTTGGGGCGGCGGGGTGGTTGCCGGGGAAGCGGTGGGGCTAGCCTGTCTGCCGTGGGCGCCGCAGGTGCAGGTTTCGGTGCTGGACGTGAGCGACCCGGCGGAGCCGGCGGTGCTGAGCGAGGTAACCCTGGACGGATATCTGGTGGCAAGCCGGGCGATGGGGCAGACGATCCGCCTGGTGATTGAGAGCAGTCTGTGGCTGCCGGGGCCGGAGCCGGTCGTGCAGGAGGACGGCAGTTACGTTTACGAGACGGCGGCAGCGTACCGCGCGCGGCTGGACGGTTGCCTGGAGGACTACGCGCCCACCGCCCAGGTGCGCGGGGGCGAGGGCAAAGCCGAGAAGCTCGAGTTGTGGGCGTTGGGGGAGGTCTATTTGCCGGAGGGCCCGGTCAGCCAGCAGATGCTGTCGGTGGTGTCGCTTTCCACCGCGGGTGAGCCGACGATCACGTCGGTGAGCACGGTGTTGGGGATGGCAGGGGAGGTGTATGCCTCGACGGAGAATCTGTACGTGATCTCTCCGGATGGGGACCGGGGCGAGGGGGGAACGAGCAGGATTTACCAGTTCGCCCTGACCGGGGCGAGCGTGTCGTTGGCGGCGACGGGGGCGGTTCCGGGGGAGGTGCTCAACCAATTCAGCATGGACGAGGCGGAGGGTTATTTCCGCATCGCCACGACGACCTGGGTGGGTCCGGAGTGGGATGACACCAGCAATAATCTGTTTATTTTGCGTCGGGAGGGCGAGGAGCTGGCGTTGGCGGGTGGGCTGACGGACCTGGGGCGGGGCGAGCGGATTCAGAGCGTGCGGTTCCTGGGAGAGATGGGCTTCCTGACGACCTATCGGACGGTGGACCCGCTGTTCGCGTTGGACCTGCAGGAGCCGGCGGCGCCGCGGGCGGCGGGGGAGCTGCACATTCCCGGTTTTTCGTCGTACCTGCAGCCGATGGACGCGGGGCATCTGATCGGGCTGGGTCAGGACACCGACGAGGCGGGTGGTAATCCGCGGCTGCAATTGTCGCTGTTTGACGTGACTGACTGGGCGCATCCGGCGCGGACGGCGGCGTATCTGCTGACGGATCAGCCGTGGGGTGCGTGGTCCGAGGCGCAATGGGATCATCACGCCTTCAGTTACTTCAGCGAGGCGGGTATCTTGGCGTTGCCGGTGCAGGACGGGCAGAGTTCGGACGATTACGGCGCGGACCTGTGCGTCTTTGCCGTTGAGGGCGAGGGCGGTTTTACCGAGCTGGGCCGGATCAAGCATGATGCGGCGATTCGCCGCAGCCTGGTGATAGATGACCTGCTATACTCGATCAGCGCGACGAACGTCAAGGTCAACGAGTTGAGGAATCCGGCGTACGAGTTGGCCTCGGCGCAAATCGGCGAGCGCGCGACGGGCGTCGTTTTTGGGACTGACGGCGGGGACGGGCCGATCTTGGCGGAGTGGCTGGGAGGCAGCTGAAGGAGGGGCGGGTGCGGATCGGTGGGAGGTTGACGGGGGCGTCGGACGTTGGGAGAATGGCGGGGGGCGCGAATCGCGGGGAGTCTGGCGAGGGGTCGTTGATGACTGGGGCGCAAGAGGCACGGCCGGCGATGAGCGACGCGCAGGCGTTGTTGGAGATTGCGCGTGCCCTGGGAACGACGAGCAACCTGGACGCTTTGCTGGAGATGGTGATCAAGTATTCGATGGCGTTGCTGGAGGCGGAGCGGGCGACGCTGTTTTTGTACGACGCGGGGCGGGAAGAGCTGGTGAGCCGGATTGCCGAGGGGACGGGGGAGGTGCGGATTTCGGTGCACACGGGGATTGCCGGGGCGGCGGCGCGGTCGCGGCAGAGCATCAACATTCCGGACGCCTACGCGGACGAGCGGTTCAATCGGACGGTGGACGAGAAGACGGGCTACCGGACGCGGAGCATCCTGGCGTGTCCGCTGACGGACTACGAGGGCGGGCTGGTGGGTGTGTTGCAGGTGCTCAACAAGCGGGGCCGGCCGTTCGACGAGCGGGACGCGGCGTTGGCGGAGGCGTTTTCGGCGCAGGCTGGGGTGGCGTTGCAGCGGTCTCATTTGCTGGAGGCGTTTTTGGAGAAGCGTCGGCTGGAGGAGTCGTTGCGGATCGCGCAGGAGATTCAGCAGCGGCTGCTGCCGCGGGAGGCGCCGGCGGTGGCGGGGTTCGACCTGGCGGTTTGGAACCGGCCGTGCGACGCGACGGGCGGGGATTACTGCGACTTTCTGCCGCTGGGGGACGGGCGGGTGGTGCTGACGCTGGGGGACGTTTCGGGGCACGGGGTGGGGCCGGCGTTGGTGTCGTGCGCGGCGCGGGCGATGCTGCGGTGCCTGGCGAGTTTGAGCGATCGCGTGGATGAGGTGATGGGACGGGTGAATCGGCTGCTGAGCAGCGATCTGCCGGATAACCGGTTTGTGACGGCGTTTTTGGGTATCTTGGACGGAAAGACGGGAGAATTGACCTTCTGCAGCGCGGGTCAGGGGCCGCTGATGTGGCTGCACGCGGCGGAGGGCGAGGTGGAGACGTTGGGGGCGGACGGGATACCGGTGGGTGTGATGGAGGAGTTCGTGTATGGCCCGCCGCGGCAGGCGCGGTTGGCGGCGGGGGACGTGTTCGTGCTGCTGACGGACGGTTTTTACGAGTGGAGTCGGTCGGACGGGGAGCAATTCGGGCTGGAGCGGGCGGCGGCGGTGTTGCGCCAGCAACGGCAGGCCGGCGCGCGGGAGATACTGGTGGCGTTGCGCCGGGCGGTGGAGGAGTTCAGCGACACCCGCCAGACGGACGATTTGACGGCGATCATCATCAAGAGGCATGAGGCGCGGTCGGCGGGAGGGTCGGCGACCGAGTGAGCGGCGGTGGGGAGCATAGTCCCGCCTGCGGCACAAGCCGGCGGGCGGGCTGCGGGGGCATACAGGTCAGGCAGGGTGGCGGAGCGGCAGGGGCAGGGGAGGGGGTGGGCAGGCGGCGGAGGGGGGCAAATCCGGCACGATTAGGCGGGACCAAAGGGCGGCTTTTTTGCCTGGGCGGGAAAAGCGGTTTATAATTAGGTGGTGAGACCGCGCCGCGGCAGGCGCGGCCGGCGATTCAATTACCCTTGGTCAAGGAGTGCCGTCATGCAGGTCATGGACTTTCTTACACAAAAGCGGGTGCCGTATCAGGTCTGCTCCCATCGGCCGGTGTTCACGGCCCAGCAGATGGCGGCAGAGGAACACGTGCCGGGGATGAACGTGGCCAAGACGGTGGTGGTGCGGGCGGACGGGACGTACTACATGTGCGTGCTGCCGGCGTGCTGCAAGGTGGACCTGGAGACGCTGGCGGAGGCGTTGAAGGCGAAGGAGCTGCACCTGGCGAGCGAACAAGAGCTGGGCCAGTTGTTTCCCGACTGCGAAGTGGGCGCGGAACCGCCGTTCGGCGAGTTGTACGGCCTGCAGACGCTGATGGACGACAGCCTGGGTCAGGACGGGTACGTGGTGTGTCCGGCGGGGACGCACGGGCAGGCGGTGCGTCTGAAGCTCAAGGACTACCAGGCGATGGCGCACCCGCGGGTGCTGCACTTCAGCTACCATTTGCATTGAGTTGGGCGGGCATTTTAGAGCACGGAGAGCGCCGCGAGCACGGCGGAGCAAGGCGCCAAGGGCGCCCAGCGCACATATTCTCGAGACGTTGCATCTGTAAACAGGCGAGGCGTGAGGTTCAGGTCGGGAGGGGGATCACGTTTCTTTTTCGAAGGCGCCGCCGCCCTTGTTGACGAGCTTGGTGAAGCCATGGTCGCGGAGGCGGGCGTTGGAGAGCACGGGGGCGCCGCCGCTGACGGGGGCGGGGATTTTCCGGACGGGCCGGCCGCACTGGGGGCAATGGGTCAACGGGGCGTCCTTCATGGTCTGCATCTGCTCGAAACCGCCGCGGCAGTGGGGACAGCCCGCGCTGATTGCCTTGTAGCAGTAAACCGGCATCGTCAATCCTCAGCCCCATTATACCACAAGATTAGCTGAAGAGGGCCTCGACGAAAGATTCGGGGTCAAAGGGTTCGACGTCTTCGGGTTTTTCGCCCAGGCCGACGAATTTGACGGGCAGGTTGGTCTGATTGCGGATGGCGATGACGATGCCGCCCTTGGCGGTGCCGTCGAGCTTGGCGAGCATGATGCCGGTTACGGCGACGGCGTCGGTGAACATTTTGGCCTGGTTGACGGCGTTCTGTCCGGTGGTGGCATCCAAGACGAGCAGGACCTCGTGCGGGGCGCCGGGGATTTTGCGCCGGACCACGTCGCGGATTTTGGTGAGTTCGCGCATGAGGTTTTGCTGGGTGTGCAGCCGGCCGGCGGTGTCGATCAAGAGCACCTCGGCCTGACGAGCCAGGGCCGCCTGGCAGGCGTCGTAGGCGACGGCGGCGGGGTCGGCCCCCTGCTGATGCTTGACGATCTGGACGCCGGCGCGTTGGCTCCAGATGGTGAGTTGCTCGACGGCGGCGGCCCGGAAGGTGTCGCAGGCGGCGAGCACCACGCTCTTGCCCTGGCTGGACAGATACCAGGCCAGTTTGCCGACGCTGGTGGTCTTGCCGGAGCCGTTGACGCCGGCCACCAGGATGACGGTGGGGGGGACGGAGACGAAGTGCAATTGGCGGTCGGCGGCGGGCCAATAGCTGACCAGCTCCCGCTTGAGAAACGGCAGCACGTCGTCGGCGGAGGCGATCCGGCGGTCCTTCCAGGCCTGGCGCAGGTGCTCGATGAGTTGGGCGGCGGTCTCGACGCCCAGGTCGTCGGTAATCAGTTTTTCCTCCAGTTCGGCGAGGAGGTCCTCGTCGATGCGTCGGCCGAGGGTGAGGACGGTCTGGAGTGAGTCGCTGATTTTCCGCCGGCTCTTGGCCAGGCCCGCCTTGAGTTTTTCGATGGTCTGGGCGAAAAAGGCCATGCGGGGAGCACCTCAGCAGTTGGGGGGATTGGTTTTTTCCCGGGCGAGAGAGTGCCAGATGCTATCGAGCAGGCCATTGACGAAGGCGGGGGCCTGGGCGGCGGAAAACCGTTTGGCGAGCTCGAGGGCCTCGTTGATGACGACCTTGGGCGGCACGTCCGGGGTGAGGAGCAGTTGATACACGGCCAGGCGGAGGTTGCCGCGGTCCACCAGGCTAATCCGCTGGGGGTCCCAGTTGGCGCTGGCGCGGCGGATGCAGTCGTCGATGGGTTCGAGGTTCTGCCAGGCGCCGCGGACCAACTGGGCGGCAGAGTCTCGGATGGGCCCGGCGGGACCGAATTCGGCCAAGAAGGCCTCGAGCTGATCGAGGTTCGCGCCGTTTTGGACGGCGAGCTGGCAGAGGAACTGGAGGGCCAATTGGCGGGCGGCGCTGCGCGGGTCGTTGGGCAGTGAGTCGGCGGGCCGCAGTTCGGCGGCGTCGGCAAAGGAATCGAGGGGCGTCATGCTACTGGAGGCCGTCCAATTGCCCCAGGACGCGCACCATTTCGATGGCGCCGCTGGCGGCCTGAAAACCGAGATTGCCGTCCTTGGCGCCGGCCCGGTCGATAGCCTGTTCGAGGGTATCGGCGGTGATGACGCCGAAGAGGGCGGGGACGCCGGTGGCCAGGCCGACCTCGCCCACGCCGCGGGTGATCTGGTGGCAGACGTGCTGGTAATGGTCGGTCTGGCCGCGGATGACCGCCGCCAGGCAGAGGACGGCGGCGAATTTGCCGGTCTGGGCCAAGCGTTTGGCCGCCAAGGGCACCTCAAATGCTCCGGGGGTCCAGAGGACCGTGATCTGCTCGTCGCGGGCCCCGTGGCGGCGGAGGCAGTCGAGGGCGCCCTCGAGCAGGCGTGAGCTAATGAACTCATTGAACCGGCTGACGACGATGCCGTACCGTTCCGAGCCGACCTGCAGGGCGCCATGGAATTGCTGAATCATAGGGCACCTCCCGTGCGAGGCTCGAAACGCGGTTATTGGCGTTTGGAGACCTCCGCATCACAGGCCGCCCGCCGCCAGCCAAGCTGGGAGCAGGGGGGTCTGATAGGTCTTTGTTTTCATTGTAGCGGGTCGCAGCCGGTTTCGCCAGAGGGCGGGCGGTTGGGGCGGGCGAACCGCCATCGGGTTACTTGAGCATCTGCCGGGCCGCGGCGGCGACGTCGGCCGGGGCCAAGTGGACCATTTGCAGGATTTCCTCGGGGGTGCGGGCGCTCTTGGGGACGAAGGTGACGTGGAGGCAACGGACCGTTCCTTTACCCGCCGCGGCGACGGCACAGGCGACCTCTGCGCCGAACCCACCGGCGTAGTTGTCCTCGACGACCAGGATGCGGTTGCCGGCGGCCTGGGCGACCTTGAGGAGGCCGGCGGTGTCGAGCGGCAGGTAGTAGGCGTCGATGAGAGTGGCGGCGACACCGGCGCGGGCCAGTTCGGTCAGGGCCTGCTTGGCCACGTGCACCATGTACCCGCTGGCGACGATGGTCAGGTCCTTGCCGTCGGCCAGTTTTTTATAGCCCGCCAGGGTGAAGGTCTCGTTTTCGTCGTAGAGGAACGGCACGTCCGGCCGATGGGTTCGCATGTAGCACAAGCCCGAGGTGTTGGCCATCGTCTCGGTGAGCTTAAAGGCGCTGACGGCGTCGGAGGGGCAGAAGACGTGGATAGCGGGTGTTCCGTCGGGCCGTTTGGCGTGCGCGAAACTGCGGAAAAACGCTACGTCCGGCAGCCCCATCTGGCTGGGTCCGTCGGCGGCCAGGGACACGCCGACGTGCGAGCCGCACAGTTTGAGGTTGGCATTGGAGTTGGCGGCCATCTCGATCTGGTCGTAACCGCGCACCAGGAACTTGCCGAAGCTGGAGGCAAAGGGAATCTTACCGGCCGCCGCCAGACCCACCGCGGCTGAGATCATGTTCTGCTCGGCAATGCGGGCCTCAAAGTACCGGTCGGGGTGGCCCTGGGCGAAGATATCGGCGAAGGTCGATCCCCTGACGTCGCCGTCGAGGGCCACGACCCGCTCATCGGCATCGCCCAGCGCGGCCAGGGCGACCCCGTAAGCCCGCCGCGTGGAGAGATTTCGCTGCTGCAGCGGCTTTTCCAGACCGACCTTTTTGAGGGCCGCCGCGAAGCTGCCCGCGGAGATCGTCTGGGCGGCAGTCCGGGCCTGGGCCTGGGGCGTCGAGCAGGCAAACGCCGAGGCGTCGTTCGCCTGGCCCGCGCCCAACTTGGCCGCCAGGGCATCCAGGTCGGCCATGGCCTGATCAATCTGCGGGGCACTCAACGGTTTGCCGTGGTAGTTTTTGCTGCTCAGTTCGCTGCTGCCCCAACCCTTGACGGTGCGGGCGACAATCGCGCGGGGCTGGGCGGCCGGGGAGGCCTGCAAGGCCGCGAAGACCTCGTCCCATTTGTGGCCGTCAATCACCTGCACGTCCAAGCCGTAGGCCCCGAGCTTGGCCGCCAGGACATCGGCGCTCTGTTGCGGAGAAACATAATCGCTCTGCCCCTGGCCGTTACAGTTGAAGATGGGCAGGACGTTGGTCAGCCGGTGATCGACGATGAAATCCAAGGCTTCGGCGATCTGGCCCTCGCGGCTCTCGCCGTCGCCGATGAGGCAGAAGATGCGTTTGTCCAGGCGGTCCAGCCGCGCGGCTAAGGCCAGGCCCGCCGCCACGGAGAGGCCCTGACCCAGGGAGCCGGTGGCGGCGTCAAAAAACGGGAAGCCGAGGGCGGGATTGGGGTGGCCGTCCAGCACGCTGTTGGCGTCCCGCAAGGTGAGGCAATCGTCGAATTTGAGGGTGATGGGCTTGAGCGCCGTACCGGCCGCGCCCGCCAAGTCGCAGTACGCCGCATACAGGACCGGCACGGCATGGCCCTCAGAGAGGACCAGCCGGTCCGCGGCGTTGTTCCAAGGGTTCTTGGGGTCGTAGCGCATGACACGGTACATCAGGGCGATGGTAATGTGCAGCAGCGACAAGGCGCTGGAGGGGTGGCCGCTACCCGCCTCCGTGCACATGCGAATGACCTGCTTAGCGAGCTTGATCGCCTTGGCGTCCAGGACCCGACAGTCCGCCATATTCTTCTCCAAGTCCATCTTTCACAGCCAGTTATGCAAGGCGCCCCGTCGTTGTAAGGGGTGCAGCATACCAAGCGGCCTCCCGGAAAGCAAGCACAATCCACGGGTAGGGAGGTCCGCCGCAGGGTTGTCGGCCGGGTGCGGGTGATGCTACGATGAGCGCCCGGCGGGGGGGCGAGGATAAGGGCGATGAGGACAAGGCGGCTCAAGGCAGGACTGGTGTTGGCGTGGGCGGTGTGCGCGGCCGCAGCGGGCGCCGGGAGGTCAGCAAACGCCCAGGAGGGCGTTTGGCGCCCTGGCCGGCAGTGGGTCAATCTGAATGAAGGTTGGCGGTTTTTCCAGGGCGATTGCGCTCAACCGCAGCGGCGGGAGTTCGACGCGTCGCGTTGGCCGAGCGTGAACCTGCCCCACACCTGGAACACCGACCTGCTGGAACACCGCGGCTGCTATAAGGGGCCGGCCTGGTATCGCCGCAGCCTATGGATCGGCCCGGAGCTGGCGAGGCGGCGGTTATTCCTGCGGTTCGAGGGCGCCCTGATGACGGCCGAGGTGTACGTCAATGGCCAGGAAGTCGGGCGGCACGCGGGCGGCTACGGCGCGTTCGCTCTCGAGATCACCCCGCAGGTGCGGGTCGGACAGGAGAATGTCCTGGCGGTGCGGGTCAACAACGCGGACAACCCCGACGTGGCGCCGGCGGCCGAAGCGCTGTTCACCCGCTATGGCGGCCTATATCGACCGGTGTGGCTGCTGGTGACCGACCTCGTATGCATCACGCCGCTCGACTGCGCCTCGCCGGGGGTGTACCTGAGGACCGGCCCGGTCAGCCGCGAGCGGGCGGAGGTGGCGGCGCTAACAAAGGTGTCCAACGGGGGCGAGCAGGCCGGGTCGATGGTGGTGCGCACCACGATCATCGACGCTGCCGGGCAGCCGGTGGCCCAGGCGGAAAGCCGCAGGCAAATCGAGGCGGCCCAAACGCAGGAGGTGGCGCAGAACCTGGTGATTGAGCAGCCCCGGCTGTGGAGTGGGCGGCGGGACCCCTACCTCTACACGGCGCGCGTGGCGCTGGAGCAGGACGGCCAGGGGCTGGACGTTGTCGAGCAGCCGCTGGGATTGCGCACCTTCGCGGTGGACCCTAACCGGGGTCTGCTGCTCAACGGCGAACTGACGCGGCTGTGCGGCGTCAGCCGGCACCAGGATTGGCAAGACGTCGGCTCGGCCCTTTCCGACGCCCAGCACCAGCAGGACGTGGAGCTGATCCTCGAGTTGGGGGCGACGGGCGTGCGGCTGGCGCACTATCAGCAGGCCGAGACGATGTATCGGCTGTGCGACCAACGGGGCCTGATCGTCTGGGCCGAGGCGCCCATCGTGCCGCCCTACTCGAAGGGCAACGCGAAATACCGGGAGAACTGCCGGCAACAACTCACCGAGCTGATCCGGCAGAACGCGAATCATCCCTCCATCCTGTTCTGGGGGTTGTATAACGAAGTGGACATGCCGCTGGAGGACGTGCAGGCGCTGCAGGCGCTGGTGCGTCAGGAGGACCCCACTCGGCTGACGACGGCCGCGACGAACCTGCCGTTTCGCCCCCAGGACGCGGTAACCGATCTGGCGGCCTGGAACCGTTACGACGGGTGGTACTACGGGCGGATCGGCCAGGTGGGACCGTGGGCCGACACGATGCGCCGGGAACACCCCAACCTGCGGTTCGGCGTGAGCGAGTACGGCGCCGAGGCCTGCGTCGCTCAGCAGCAGCAGAACCCCGGCCAGCCGGACCCACTGGGCCACTTTTTCCCGGAGCAGTATCAAGCGCTCTTTCACGAGAAGAGCTGGGCCGAGTTGGAGCGCCGGCCATTCCTGTGGTGCGCGTTCGTCTGGAACCTCGGCGATTTCAGTTGGTCCGCCGCCGACCGCGGCGACCAACCGTTTATGAACCACAAGGGCCTGGTAAGCTGGGACCGCAAGGTCAAGAAGGACGCCTTCTACTTTTACCAAGCCAACTGGTCCGGCGAGCCGGTTCTCTATATCACCTCGCGGCGGGACGTGCGGCGCACCGAGCCGCAGACCGACGTGAAGGCGTACTCCAACTGCGAACAGGTCTGGCTGCGGATTAACGGCGCGGACCAGGGTCCCGCCACGTCCGAAAACCGCGTGTACGTCTGGCCCGGCGCGGCGCTGCAGGAAGGGAAGAACCTCATCGAGGTGCGGGGCCTGCGGGAAGGCCAGTGGTACGAGGACCGCTGCGAGTGGGTCCTGACTCGCCCGGCGCCGTAACCGGGACGCCGCCGTTCATCGGTCGGCAGGGGGGGCTTTGCAGCGGAGTCGCAGGCGTCTATAATGATTGTTTTGGCAAGAGGAGCTGGAACCGAAACGCATGGACATCGAGCACATACGCAATTTCTGCATCGTGGCGCACATCGATCACGGCAAGAGCACGCTGGCCGACCGCTTTCTGCAACTGACGGGTGCGGTTTCGCCGCGCGAGTTTCACGACCAACTGCTCGACTCGATGGACATCGAGCGAGAGCGGGGGATCACCATCAAGGCTTCGGCGGTCACCATGACCTATCGCACCCGCGGGCAGGAGTACCAGCTCAACCTGATCGACACGCCGGGCCACGTGGACTTCCACTACGAGGTCAGCCGCGCCATGACCGCCTGCGAGGCCGCCCTGCTGGTGGTGGACGCCACGCAGGGCGTCCAGGCCCAAACCTTGGCCAACGCCTACCTCGCCCTCGACAGCGGCCTGGAGATCATCCCCGTCATCAACAAGATCGACCTGGCCGCGGCCCAGCCGCAGGCGGTCGCCGAGGAGATCGAGCACACGCTGGGGATCAAGCGTCAGGAGTGCTTCTTCATTTCGGCCAAGACGGGCGTGGGCGTGCCCGAGCTCCTGGAGGCCGTGGTAACCCTCGCGCCGCCGCCCGCCGACCGCCGCCAGGAGAGGTCTCCCGATGCCCAAGACGGCGTGGGGCGCCGCGCGTCGCCCGCCGCCCTGATTTTCGACAGCCACTACGACGAGTACCGCGGGGTCATCTGCTACGTCCGCGTGTTCGCGGGGGACTTCAGCGTGGGCCAAAGGCTGCGGATGTTGGCCGCCAGCCAGGAATACCAGGTGATCAACCTGGGCAAGTTCACCCCGAAGATGACTCCGGTGGACCGGCTGAGCGCGGGCGAGGTCGGCTACATCATCGCCAATATCCGCCAACTGCAGGACGTTACGATCGGCGATACGATCACCGACGCGGCCCGCCCCACGTCCCAACCGCTGCCCGGCTACAAGAAGCCCATGCAGATGGTTTTTTGCGATCTGTATCCCGGGGCCGAGACGGAGTACTCTCGTCTGCGCACGGCCCTGGAAAAGCTGCGGCTCAACGACGCCAGCTTTACGTTCACGCCACAGAGCTCGCCGGCCTTGGGCTTCGGCTTCCGTTGCGGTTTTTTGGGCCTGCTCCACATGGAAATCGTCCAAGAACGCCTCGAACGCGAGAACGACCTCGACGTGGTGCAGACCGCTCCCACCGTCAGCTATGAGATCGTTACCACCGCGGGGGAGGTCCGGCGCATCGATTCTCCCGCCGAGCTGCCCGACTATTCCCAGATCGCCGAATGGCGCGAGCCGATGATCCGCCTCGAGGTGATCGTCCCCACCGACTGCCTGGGGCTCTTGATGGAACTGGCCGAACGGCGGCGCTGCAAACTGGTGCGGCAGGAGTACATCAGCCCCACGCGTTTGCTGCTGGAGTTCAGGGCCCCGCTGGCGGAGATCGTCTATGACTTCTACGACCAGCTCAAGGGCATCAGCCACGGCTACGCCACGATGGACTACGATTTCGTCAGCTTCGAGGCCGCCGAGCTGGTGAAGATTGACATCCTGATCAACAAGGCGCCCGTGGACGCGCTGTCGATAATCGTGCACCGTTCGCAGGCGGAGTGGCGCGGCCGCAAGCTCATCCAGCGCCTGCGCCAAGCCATCCCGCGCCACCAGTTCGAGATTCCCCTCCAAGTGGCCATCGGCGGCAAGATCATCGCGCGGGAAACCATCAAGGCCTTCCGCAAGGACGTTCTGGCTAAACTCTACGGCGGGGACGTCACCCGCAAGATGAAGGTCCTCAAGCGGCAGAAGGAAGGCAAGAAGCGCCTCAAAGCCGTGGGCAACGTCAACATCCCCCAGGAAGCCTTCCTGTCCATCCTGGATACGGGCGATTGATCCTCAGGGTGCGGGCGGGATGCCGAAAACCCGGGGGGCAGACGGAGAACGCAGGCAAGAGGTCAACCAACGATGACGGTTCGTCAGAAGAGTTTCGTGGCGGCCCGGCGGCGGCGCTGCCGAGAGCAGTTGGCTCAACAAGGCCTCGACGCCCTGGTCGTGCTCAACCCGCCGGATGTAACGTACCTGACGGGTTTTGAGGGCGACGACAGCGTCCTGGTGCTCACGGCTCGACGAGGGGTGCTCGTTACGGACAGCCGCTACGTCGTGCAGGCACGACGGGAATGCCCTCGCCTGCCGCTGCGGGATCGCGGCGGGCTGAGCTTGGCCGAGGCGGTCGCGGCGGTGCTGGCGCCGCTGGGTGGACGGCGCGCGTTGCGGGTCGCCATTGAGGCCGACCACGTTACCGTCAGCCAACACCGCGCCTACCGGCGCGAGCTCGGCCGGGGACTAAGGGCGATCAAGCCCCTGCTGGCCCCGTTGCGGCAGTGCAAGGATGACGGGGAGCTGCGGCATTTGCGACAGGCCGTCCGCATCGCTCAGGAAGCCATGACCAGCGTGCGCCGCTGGGTTAGGCCGCCCCTGACCGAACGGCAGATGGCCGCTCGACTGGAATACGAGATGTCCCGCCGCGGCAGCACGCACGCCGCCTTTCCTACCATCGTGGCGTTCGGCGCCCATGCCGCCGAACCCCATGCCGTCCCGGGCCCCGCCTGCCTTAGGGCCGGCCAGTCAGTCCTCTTTGATTGGGGCGCCACCGTCAGCGGGTACAGAAGCGACTTGACACGCTGCTATGTGTCCGGTAGGATTCGCCCTGCTTTTGCGGATGCCTACCGCTGGGTTTTGGAAGCGCAAGCTGCTGCGATTGCGGAAGTTAAGGCCGGGCAGACGATTGCTCAGGTGGATGTGGCGGCCCGGAAGGTGCTCCGGCGGAGCGGCCTGCCGCTGTACGGACACGGGACCGGCCACGGCTTGGGCCTGGACGTGCATGAGCAGCCCCGGATCAACGCCCGCAACCAGGACGAGCTGCGGGAGGGAATGGTGGTTACCATCGAGCCGGCCGTGTACCTCCCCGGTCGGTTCGGCATTCGCATCGAGGACGACGTGCTCGTAGGGAAGCGGGGCGCGGCGGTGCTGAGCACGCTGCCGAAGGACTTGGGCGCGGTGGCCTGGTAGCCTCGCCGAGGTGTTCTTAACCCGAGCGGGCAGGCCCAGCCGCACAGCAGGGCTTCCGGCAGGGCCGCCGGTCGAGACAGGTGCGCGATGGAACTGGACAAGCTGCGAGAACTGATCGAGATGATGAAGGCCAATGATCTCAGCGAACTGGAGATCATCGACGGCCCGACCCGCATCGCCCTGAAGCGCGGCGCGACCGTTCCGCTCGGTCCAGCGCTCTTGGCGAGCCCCTCGGCTGCCGCCGCGACGACGTCGGCAGGCGCCCCCCACCCAGCCCCCGGCGACGCCGAGGCGCACCTGGCCAAGATCGTCTCGCCCATCGTCGGCACCTTCTACGCGGCACCCAGTCCCAACGCCGATCCCTTTGTCACGGTGGGCACGCACGTTGATCCGGACACGGTAGTCTGCCTCATCGAGGCGATGAAGGTAATGAACGAAATCAAGAGCGGCGCGGCCGGGGCGATTCGCAAGGTGCTCGTGGCCAACGGTTCGGCGGTCGAGTACGGCCAGCCGCTCTTCTCGGTCGAGCCGGACTAGCTTCCGCCGGACCAGCCCGGTGCGGCACACCTCAAGCGGCAGAAAGTTGAAGCAGGCGCCCGACAGATGTTCTCACGCATCCTGATAGCTAATCGCGGGGAGATCGCCCTGCGGATTCTCCGCGCCTGCCGGGAAATGGGCATCCAGTGCGTCGCGGTGTACTCCGAAGCCGACCGCGGCGCCCGCTACCTGGAACTTGCCGATGAGACCGTGTGCATCGGTCCGGCTGAACCGGCCGACAGCTACCTCAACGTGGCCCGCATCGTCTCCGCCGCCGAAATCTCCAACGTCGAGGCCATTCATCCCGGCTACGGTTTTCTGGCGGAAAACGCCCACTTCGCGGAGGTCTGCCGGGACTGCAAGATTCACTTCATCGGCCCCGACCCCGAGTCGATGAGGCTGCTGGGCGACAAGATCGAGGCCCGCAAACTGGCGCTCAAGGCCAAGGTTCCGGTGGTGCCCGGCTCGCCGGAGGCGCTGGCCGACGAGAATGAAGCCGCCAAGATTGCCGCCGACATCGGCTACCCCGTCATCCTCAAGGCCGCCGGGGGCGGCGGCGGCCGCGGGATGCGCGTCGCCCACAACGAGATGTCGCTGCGCGTCGCCTTCCACAGCGCCAAGACGGAGGCCCAAGCCGCTTTCAAGAACGCGGACATCTACCTGGAAAAGTACCTCGAGCGCGCCCGCCACGTGGAGGTCCAGGTCCTCGCCGACCGCGCCGGCAATGCGTTGCACCTGTGGGAACGCGATTGCAGCCTGCAACGCCGCCACCAGAAGCTCATCGAAGAGACCCCCAGTCCCGCCCTCAACGCCGTCCTCCGCGAGCACCTGTGCAAGGCCGCCCTGCGCCTGGTCAAGGCCGCCAACTACGTCAACGCCGGCACCGTCGAGTTCCTGCTCGCCCCCGATAACAAGTTCTACTTCAGCGAGGTGAACACCCGCATCCAGGTGGAACACCCCGTAACCGAAATGGCCACGGGCATCGACCTGGTGCAATGGCAGATCCGCATCGCCGCCGGCGAGCCCCTCAAGCTCCGGCAAAAAGATATCCCCCAGGACGGCGTGGCGATGGAGTGCCGCATCAATGCCGAAGACCCGGCCGCCGGCTTCGCGCCCTGCCCCGGGCGGATCGACGAGTTCTTCGCCCCCGGCGGACCCGGCGTGCGCCTGGACACCCACGTCCATGCCGGCTACTTCGTCAGCCCGCACTACGACTCGCTCATCGGCAAGCTGATCGTGCACAAGAAGACCCGCGCTGAAGCCATCGCCACCATGAAGCGGGCCCTCGCCGAGTTCAAGATCGCGCCGGTCCGGACGACGATCCCGCTCTACCTGGAGATCCTCTCGCACCGGCAGTTCGTCAAGGGTAACGTGGACACAGGGTTTATTGAACGGACGTGGTGAGAACACATGGCAAGGACACCGAAAGGCAACGCGATGGTGGGCCAGTCGGGCGGGCCCACCGCAGTCATCAACCAGTCGTTGGCGGGCGTGATCGAGGAAGCCTGCCGGCAGGACAGCATCGATCAGGTTCTGGGCGCCGTGCACGGCGTGCGCGGCATCGAGGAGGAGCAGTTCGTCGATCTCAAGCGGCTCGGCAAGACCGAGCTGGAAAAGGTCGCCAACACTCCCGCCGCCGCCCTAGGCTCCACCCGCGACAAGCCCGACGAAGAGTACTGCCACCGCATCTTCGAGGTGTTCCAGAAGCACAACGTGCGCTACTTCTTCTACATCGGCGGCAACGACTCCGCCAACACCGCGAACATCATCCACACCCTCGCTCTGCGCGCCGGCTATGAGATCGAGGTGTATCACATTCCCAAGACCATCGACAACGACCTGCTGGTCACGGACCACTGCCCCGGCTACGGCTCCGCCGCCCGCTTTGTCGCCCACGCCCTCATGGGCGACGACCTGGACAACCGGTCGTTGCCGGGCATCAAGATCGACGTGATCATGGGCCGCGACGCCGGTTTCCTCACCGCCGCCAGCGTCCTGGCCCGTCGGCACGAGGACGACGGCCCCCACCTGATCTACGTCCCCGAGGCGCCCGTCTCCCTGGAAAAATTCGGCGACGACGTCGAAACCACCGTCAGCCGCTGCGGTCGCTGCGTCGTCGCCGTCAGTGAAGGCATTCGCGACGTGGACGGGGTGCTCTGGGCCAAGAAGATTCAACACCACCTCGAAAAAGACGCTCACGGCAACGTGCAACTTTCCGGCACCGGGGCGCTGGCGGATTTTCTCATCGCCAAGACCAAGCATCGCTTCCCCAGGGGCCGCATGAGGGCCGACACCTTCGGCTATCTGCAACGCTGCTTCCCCGGCCTGGTCAGCGTCACCGACGCCGCCGAGGCTCGCCTGTGCGGGCGCATGGCCGTCCGCTACGCCGTGGGCCCCGACCTCTCCGGCAGCATCGCTCTCCGCCGCCTCGGCAACGGCCCCCACTACGGCGTCGAGACTTTCGTCACCCCCCTCGAGACCGTCGCCGCCCGCACCAAGAGCCTGCCCAAGGAATACCTCAACGCCGCAGGCAACGACATCCTGCCCAGTTTCCGCGAGTACGCGGAGCCCCTCGTCGGGCCACTGCCCGAGGCGGGCCACGTTCCCGGAGTCTGACGATGGCCGACCACTTTCAGTACCGCCACGGCCAACTGCACGCTGAGGAGGTCCCCGTCGAGCGGATCGTCCGGCAGACCGGCACCCCCGTGTACGTCTATAGCGCCGCCACCTTCCGCGACCACTATCAGCGCACCGCCGGCGCCTTCGCGGAACTCGACCCCGTGGTCTGCTACTCCGTCAAGGGCTGCTCCAACCTGCACGTGCTGCGCCTGCTGGCCTCCTGGGGCAGCGGCTTCGACGTGGTCAGCGGGGGCGAACTCTACCGCGTGCTCCAGGCCGGCGGTCGCGCCGACCGCACCGTGTATGCCGGCGTCGGCAAGACCGACGATGAAATCCGCCAGGCCCTGCACGCCGGCATCGCCTGCTTCAACGTCGAGTCCGAGGCCGAACTCGAAAACCTCATTACCATCGGCTCTGCCTGGCGGCGACGGGTCAATGCCGCCCTCCGCCTCAACCCCGACGTGGACCCCAAGACGCACCGGCACACGGCCACCGGCAAGAAGGAGAGCAAGTTCGGCGTGGACGTGGAGCGCGCCCTGAACGTCTTCGAGCGCTTCGGCCGGGAAAAGGCCCTGCGACTGGCCGGCGTCCACGTCCATATCGGCTCGCCCGTCAATGCCACCGCTCCCTACGTCGAGGCCGTCACCAGGACGCTCGATTTCATCGCTGCCCTCCGCGCCCGCGGCTTCACCATCGACACCCTCGACGTCGGCGGCGGCTTTGGCGCCGATTACACCGTCGATCAGGCCCCCGCCGCCGAGGAGTACGCCGCCGCCATCGTGCCGCTGCTCCGCGGCCGGGGCCTGCGGCTCATCCTCGAACCCGGCCGCAGCATCTCCGGCAACGCCGGCGTCCTGCTCACGCAGGTCCTCTACGTCAAGGCCGGCGGCGACAAACAGTTCGTCATCGTCGATGCCGCCATGAACGACCTGATCCGCCCCGTCCTCTACGACGCCTTTCACTTCATCTGGCCCGCCGTGGTCTCCGACGACTACCTCGTCATCGACCGCCGCGACCCCATGCCCCTGCCCGGCTTGCAGCCCGTGGACGTCGTCGGACCCATCTGCGAAACCGGCGACTGTCTGGCCAAAGACCGCCTCCTGCCCCCAGTGCAGCGCGGCGACCTCTTGGCCGTCTTCACCGCCGGCGCCTACGGCTTCGCCATGAGCAGCAATTACAACTCCCGCCCCCGCGCCGCCGAGGTTCTCGTCGCGGGCGACTCCTTCCGCCTCATCCGCCGCCGCGAAACCTACGACGACTTGGTCGCGCCGGAGCGCATCGACTGAGGTCCGCCGCCCGACCTCCGCCCAGTTGCTCAACTCCCGGCGCCAGGCCCGGGGCGGGCCGCTTGCGTATAGCCGATGATCTTCGCCGCCAGGCGCGCCGCGGTTACCTCCGTTACCAGATTGCCCGCGATGGGCATCACC
>Ga0315295_10001215_pt1 | contig 22129 bp, 15 predicted proteins | sample YL17G14_0_MG_FD_204453 | JGI IMG/M metagenome (GOLD analysis project Ga0315295, IMG submission 204453) | Sediment microbial communities from Yellowstone Lake, YNP, Wyoming, USA - YL17G14_0 | ecosystem: Environmental > Aquatic > Freshwater > Lake > Sediment | place: USA: Wyoming | collected...
ACTATTATAAAACCAATAGATTATTTTCCGGCTATTATTTTGTGACCGCATCGAGGGCAATCAAATTTGAAAGGAACGAAAGTTTTTGAGAATTCAAGACCTTCTATATTTTCGATGTTATAATCTTTGATTGTAATCAAAACTCGACACCCTTTACAAATAACACAATATCGCCAAGACATTATAATGCCCAAGCAGAAGATATTGGATTGTGGAATTTAAAAGTTTGGAAATTAAAAAGGTGGGGGCCCAATCACCCAGATACAGGAATCCAAACAGGCCTGAGAGAATTATTTTCAAACTCAATTAAGTTATTCAATCCCGCATCGAAACAATTATTAGAATCTATATCGTTCATATCTGCATGTCAGAAAAAGGACAGACACAATCCGAAGAGCTATTTAAAAAATTACTTGAAAAAGATGAATATTTCGGACAATTTTCAAATATTAATTTTTATATGCTGGGTGTGAGTATTGCCACACTTCGTAGTCAAGTCCATAGTCCTTTCATAATGAAAAAAGAAACTATGATATTTTTATTAAAAGATTTGGTGAATGCTATATCTGCTATTGAATCTTTAAAATGGCGTGTTGGTCTAGAGGTTATCGGGATTCTTAGAGATGTCGAGAATCAAAAAGAAAGTCAAATAAGTACAACGACTATGAATAAAATAATACAAAATTTAGACATCTGGAATGATCGAATTCGAAACACTCCAACATTAGAAAATGAAATATTCGTGGCATTCTATACTCTCTATGAAGGTTATCCGGATAATAAGAATATTATCAATAATTGTATAGAGGCGGTTAGTTGTTATCGGAATGCGTGTTATCGTAGTTGTGTAATTATGTGTCGAAGAGCAGTTGAGCTTCTTGCATTGAAACTCGGAGCCTCCTCCGATAGTATTTTATTTGAAAAAATTGAGTGGTTAAGAAAAGAGAAAAAAATTGGAGAAAAGGATTATAAAATGGCCCACGCGTGCCGTGTCGCTGGAAATCAAGGAGCCCATACAGATTTATCCGATATCTCGGATATTGATGGGGACGATGCAAGATTAGTTTTACAGGTTACAAAACGATTATTTGAACGAATAATGACCCAAGAATTCCCTAAAAAAGATAAAGATGGGCTGGTGTAAGGTCCCGGCTCGAATGGGAATGGGCGGGATGGGACAGTACGCCGGTTTACAGTGGCTAGGTGTAGGACGTAAGCCCCTTCAAGTCAATTAGTGGTCTAAACGAGGCTATTATAAAAAGCAGGGCATTGGCCCTGGTAACAAGGCCATTTTATCTTTTTTGAGATGGATATTTTATTCCTGGATACATTTTTTTTACTTTTTCAATATGCAAACGATGATATATTTTTTGGCCAAGATGCGTTGGTGCAAATTTTCCTTTCCCTTTATCAACAATTAATAATTTGGTAGATACCGTTAGACCTCGGAGGATATTTTCTATATCTAAATCCCAACAATCCCGTTTTGATCTCAATTGTTTCCAATGAAAAACATTTGTTTTTGTTTTGCTTATTATTGGTATATTTGATAATACCTTCTTTTCATTTACAGTGAGAATAGCAAGAACTCTATTAATCTCACTAGTATCGGATTGGTTTTCTATGCCCGGGGCATCATCCATTTAAATACCATAGATATAGTATCAACCTTAATATATTTAAATTGTATATATATATATATACATATTAATAAAAATAGCCATGGACGACAATAATATTTTAGAAAGTATACTTTTTATACTTTATGAGCATTATACCATATTATGGGACTATTCAAGGACCTATTTGGAAAATCACCACGAGTCGCTGTGGTAGAAGCATTTAGTGAAAACCCGTCATATGATCTTTCTGTACCGGATATTATTAAAATGAGTGGAATTTGTAAAAGGAGTATTTACACTCACATTCGAAAATTAATAAATGAAGGAATATTAATTAAAACTGATAAAAAAGAAGGGAAATGTCTATATTATAAATTCAATCCTATTGATCCAAGAGGTGAAGCTTTAATTTTCTTGGAGAATGTTTTAAAAATGGGTACAATTGAAAAGGAATTGAAAATTAGCGAAGGGATTCCATTAACAATGCCACTGCCTTCAGAAAAATATCCTATTATTAGATGGAAAATTCATTCTTGTGAGGAAAATTCTATCCACACATCTATTGGAGGAACTCCAGTTACTGGAACATTAACTGTTGGTGCTAGTGGGGCATTAACTGTTGGAACCGGTGAAACATTAACTGTTAGTGCCAGTGGGGCATTAACCGTTGGAACCAGTGGAATATTAACTGTTGTTGCTAACACTTGTTCATTAGCTACTACTGAAATCAGTTCTAGCTCATCGACTGGTACTGAAAACAATATATCATGTATTAGTCGTGCAAAAGAGGTTACCGATGAGGTAATGTGATTATTGTTAAATGAGCGATTGAAATAAAAGAGACGAGAGGATTGACATGACAAAAACGGTATTAACTTTGAATAAACAATTAGAATCTGCAAGGTGTAGTATACGATATAACTATATTTTATTTCCAAATGTCTTCGATATTTATCCAATATTAATAAAGAGAGGGTTTACTCTTCCATCCCCGTTACTTCAACAAATACGACCTGGAATCAGATTTGATGGCAAGGGACCCATCGCTCAAAAAGACACTTTAATTTTTGAGTGCAACACAGATAAACAAGTTTTTAGTCTTTCAGGAAATACCATTAAAACCGTTTGTGATGAATTAAATGAATTAAATAAAATAATGAATGACATGACATCATTTTCAAATGATAAAATTATTTTTTACGAAATCCAAGCCGGATTTACCTTTAAAATAACTGAGAAAGCGATTATTAATCAATTCAAAAAATATTTTTCCTCGTCTAAATTGAATAAAAATGCTATAAAACACTTTGATAGAAAGATGTCTTTATTTTCCTTGAGATTATTTGATGAAAAAAATCTTCCTGAAAGTCCGGATTATTTTGAAATAACAATTGAACCACATCCATTACCACCTTATAATTTATTAAATATTATAGTCATTTATCGACATCATAAAATTAATGAATTTATATTATTTACTAAAGAAATTGAAAAAAGAATTATTGCGTATATAGAATCATTATTTGAATGAAAAAACAATAATAGACTAATCGTTCAAATGTCTACTACTTTATAAGCAAGATGGCCAGGGGGGACGTAAGCCCCTTTCAATCACCATATATATCCTACATCCATGTCTACTCACTCGAGGACGCTCTTAGGGTCTGGTAGGGGCTATAACTGGGTTTATATGTACATTCTATCCTATGCATATGCCCATAAATATAAATAATTTCAATTTTATTTAACAATAAGTTCCCTATAAATGAGGATCTAATATTCTCAATTAAATACCTGGGTGGCACTACAACGTTACTTTGACATTTTCCTCTAAATCGTGGTGTCCATCTCGACAGCGTCAAGCCCCTGATTATCCATTTCTTCAAAGCACTTCTTAAGCATATCATATGTTGATTATATGTGATAAGATAGCAAAATATATATTTATCGATAGCATATCGGTAGCTCGTGGTCCGTGGAAGATGACCACGCGAGGTGCAGGCCGTATGGTCGACAAAGGGACAACCCTATACAAGCTGAACAGAGAAGTAGAGGCGCGAGCAAAGAGAATGGTCGAGAAGGGGTTCCACAACACCATGAGCGATCTCGTGGAACATGCCGTCCTCAAATACGTCATCCATCTGGAGGCGCTGTTGAAGGAAGGAGATGTCCGGCGCTCATCGAAAGGCTGAACCAGAAAGAGACCAGATGCTCCCTCATCGGCCAGTCCGGGAGACGACGGCTGCGGCTCCCAGGGCACAGCTGACTGCCCCCTCGACGCAGCCACCGCGGATGAACCTGATACCGCGAGACGTGGAAGGACTCGCGGCAGAGCTGGAGAGCTATCACGCCCGATTCAACCATTTGTTCCGACGGAAGGAGCAGCGCCAGTGGGCACTGCGGTACATGGAGGGGCAGATGATGGAGCTGGATCGCAAGTCAATCGAACCGATGGCCCTATATCTGGACGGTGGCAATGTCCAAGCGATGCAGCAATTCATCAGCGAGGGCGCCTGGGACGATAGCGCGGTGCTGGAGAAGCACCAGGAGATTGTGGTGGAGACCCTGGGAGAGGATGCTGGCGTGCTGATCGTGGACAGCACGGAGTTCCCCAAGCAAGGCAGCCACTCGGCGGGGGTGGCCCGTCAACATTGCGGTGTGATTGGGTGTGTGGCCAACTGCCAGAGCGGGATGTTCTTGGGATATGCGAGCAGCAAAGGTTACACCCTGTTGGACCGCAGGCTTTTCTTGCCCGAGAAGTGGTTCGAAGAGGAATACCGGAAGCGACGGGAGGCGTGTAGGATCCCGGAGGATCTGGTATTCAAGACCAAGACACAGCTGGCATGGGAGATGGTCGAGGGGCTGGATCAGAGGGGGGTCGTGAGGTTCTCCTGGGTCGTGGGGGACGAGCTGTTCGGGAGGAGCGTCAGGCTCCTAGACCAGATTGATGGGCTCGGGAGATGCTACATTATGGAGGTGCCCTTGGATACCCGTCTATGGCTCCAGCGACCGAAGACCTACACCCATGAGTGGAAAGGATTTGGACGAAGACCGAGCAAGGAGCGCCTTGTCCCCGAGGAGTCGCCAAAGCGGGCTGACAAGTTGGCGAGGGAGCTCGATGAGGGGGCCTGGAAGCGGTCCACGGTGCAGGAGGGGTGCAAGGGGCCCATAGTGGCGGAATTTGCCAGTGTCCGTGTCGTGGCATCGCGGGAGAGGTTGCCCGGGCCGGATGTGTGGCTGATACTGCGTCGCCGGGTGGGGGACGATCCAGATGAGACGCCCCTGCGTACCTTCCTCAGCAACGCACCGACGGAGACACCTCTGAGCACCTTCGTGAGGGTCTGGAGCCTCCGTTGGACGATCGAGATGGCCTTCGAGGAGTGCAAGGGAGAGCTGGGCATGGACCAGTACGAGGTCCGGAGCTGGCGTGCCTGGCACCACCACATGACGATGACGCTGTTGAGCCATCACTTCCTGGTGGGGCTGCGGTTGAAACTGGGGAACAGAGCCCCCGCCTTGACGGTGCCCCAGACCTTGGAGCTGTTGAGCGTCGTACTTCCGCGTCGGGAATTCAATGCGAAGGAGGCACTTGAGCTGATTCGGTATCGCCAGGAGCACAACTATGCCGCATACCGTTCCCACCGTAAGCGGCGACGGGGGAAAAGGTAGGGATGGGAACGGTGACGTCCCGGAGAGAGAGTTCGCGTGTTCGTGGAGAGATTGCGGTCTGGACATTGCTGTTGAATACCTGACCAGAATGTGAAGAGGGCCCTCATTACACGGTGAGGCCCCTCATTGGAGCACGCGGTTTCGTGATTCATGTGGTGGATATTGACTATCTGGGAAGACATCTCGTATTGCTATAATCTATAAATAACGTTGTAGTGGTGGTCATCATGAGAAAAGGTTTCGCCGTATTCTTGTGCCTAATATTAATGACAACAATGATCGTCATCCCAGCCCCATCGAAGGCGCTGAAATATTCGATGGATAAGAGTCTATCGTCCGTGGACGCTTCTTTTTGGGGTGAGCTGGCGGACGATAGGTGCGGATATTCGGTTGCGGGCGGGGGGGATGTGAACGGAGATGGTTATGATGATCTCCTGGTCGGGGCTATGGCCAGTGATGCCGGAGGATTCGATGGTGGGCAGGCATATCTGATCCTCGGAAATGCGGCAGGTTGGTCGATGGACAGAGATATGTCCAACGCGAACGCATCCTTTTGGGGCGAGGATGTCTGGGATCGGGCCGGATCATCGGTTGCAGGCGTAGGTGATGTTAATGGAGACGGTTATGACGATATTCTAATTGGTGCTGAAGGGGATGAGGATGGGGGAGGTAACTTTGCCGGTCAGACCTATCTCATCCTCGGAAAGGCGTCGGGATGGGCAATGGATACAAAATTGTCCAATGCCGCCGCCTCCTTCTGGGGCGAGAATGCGGGCGACTGGTCCGCATCATCGATTGCGGGAGCAGGGGACGTGAACGGTGACGGCTATGACGATTTCTTGATCGGAGCCGGGGCAAATGGCGATGGAGGAGTTCCTGCGGGCCAGACCTATCTCATATTCGGAAAGGCCTCGGGCTGGGCAATGGACACGAAATTGTCCAAGGCGGACGCCTCCTTCTGGGGCGAAAATGCGGGTGACGGTTCCGGATACTCGGTTGCGGGCGCGGGAGATGTGAATGGTGACGGTTATGATGATATCCTGATCGGGGCCAACGGGAATGATGATGGAGGAAGCAATGCCGGGCAGACCTATCTCATCCTCGGAAAGGCATCGGGATGGGCGATGGATACAAAATTGTCCAAGGCGAACGCCTCCTTCCGGGGTGAGGATGCGGATGATGCTTCCGGAAGACAAGTTGCAGGTGCAGGTGATGTGAACGGGGATGGTTATGACGATATCCTGATCGGGGCCAATGGGGATGATGACGGTGGAAGCAGTGCGGGGCAGACGTACCTCGTTCTAGGAAAAGCCTCGGGCTGGGCCATGGATACCGACCTGTCCAATGCGAACGCCTCGTTCTGGGGCGAAGATTCGAATGATTATTCTGGATTTTCGACCGCTGGCGCAGGTGACGTGAACGGGGACGGCTACGATGATATCATAATTGGGGCCTACGGAGATGAGGACGGAGGAACTTACGCTGGGCAGACATACATGATCCTGGGAAAAGCGTCCGGTTGGGCCATGGACGCCAAACTGTCCAATGCGAACGCCTCCTTCTGGGGCGAAGATTCAAATGATTATTCCGCATGGTCGATCGCGGGAGCAAGGGACGTAAATGGGGATGGCTACGACGATATTCTGATCGGCGCCCAGATGGATGAGGATGGAGGAAGCGATGCCGGCCAGACCTATCTCATTTTTCCAGATGCCAATTCAAAACCAACTGCAATAAATTCTGTGAAGGCATATCCCAATGATACCTTCTCAAAGGAAATCTCGACAGCACAGGTAAATGATACCGTGTTCGTAGAATTGAGCGGCACCGATGGAAATTCGGGCCGGAAAGATATTGCTGTTGTGAATGTCACCAGCAGTAAAAGCTCACCTATGGGATTTTCTTTGAGGTTGAAGGAGACGGGATCGAACACCGGGAAGTACCGCGGGAATTTCACGATCAAGAACAGGACCAATGAGGACCATCGCTGGATCAATGCCTCCCTTGGAGAATCCATCAATATCACTTCATTCCAGGATCATTCCAAGAAGGCAACGGTCTTGGTCAATTATCCAAGCATCACTCTATTTCCCTTGATGGATGGCCTCTATGCCCTGGAGGATGCTGAATATAAAGAACATTATTGGGCAGTGGGCTCATCCGATCTTGAATGGACCTTCGAAAGCAATGCGTCATGGCTGAAATGGAACAGCACCAGCCATAACATCTCGGGAACTCCCGACAATGGGGATGTCGGATCATACTGGGTTCGAATTAATGCCTCCTTCATGAAACATACCTCCGACGAGCACAACTTCACGCTCATTGTCAACAACACCCCTCCGACCATCATTACGAACAACGCCATGGCCGTGTTGCAGGACAGGGCGTATTCGGTCGATTACAATTCCACGGACGATGGCCAGGGACATATCAGCTGGCGCCTGAAATCAAATGCCGGTGCCTGGCTCTCCATCAATTCCACGACAGGGGTCCTTTCAGGCACTCCTCGGAACGATGCTGTCGGTGGGCACTATGTCAATGTCAGCGTTGATGACGGCAACGGGGGCCGGGACTTTGCGAACTTCACGCTGAGCGTGGTGAACGTTAACGACCCGCCAAAGATCCTTGGAAAGGACATCACTACGGTTTATCAGGATGAACAATATGCAACGAATTATACCGTGCAGGACATCGATAAGACCGACACGGTCTTCGTCTGGACCCTCAGGACGAACGCATCATGGCTGAGCATCGTCAGCGCCACAGGCAAGGTCACCGGGACCCCTGATAACTCCAATGTGGGTAAGTACTGGGTCAATGTCACCGTCAAGGACCTGGCGCAAGCCTACGATTTCAGAAACTTCACCCTAACGGTGATAAATGTCAACGACCCGCCCGTGTGGAAGGATGTTCCCAAGGATGTCACCATCGAGGACACGGCCACCTACACCTTCGATGTGAACGCGACAGACATCGATGCCGGGGATGTCCTCACATACGGCATCATATCCGCACCGACCTCGACGATATCAATAGACCCTGCGACAGGTATCATTACATGGAAACCGACCGCCGCTGGGACCTATCTCATCAATATCAGCGTCACGGATTCCAATGCGACATTGCATCACGGGTTCCAGATCAAGGTGAACCATATCGTCATAAACACGCCCCCCCAGAGCACGCTGACCGCGCCTGGCAACGGGTCCAAGGTCGATATCCTGAACCCAACCCTCATGTGGACCGTTTCCGACAAGAACGGGGACAACATTACCTCCGACCTTTACCTGAGCAAGGACCTTTCTTTGGTGAAAGTATGGGACGTCTCTGCCCTGGTCGCATCAAAATTGACGGTAACATACTTCACACCGACCACGGCATTGGATAAAGGTGCGACCTATTACTGGACCGTGGTGCCGCATGACGGTTCGACATATGGGAAATGCACCAATGGGAGCTGGTCCTTCTCGATAGCCGAGATTGCTACAATGAACCATCTTCCGAAGTTCGTCTCGACGCCATCATTGGAGGCCGGCGTGAGCGCCGTGTGGACCTATACGCCACAGGCCACCGACGAGGATGCAAAGGATACCGTGACCTATAATCTCATCACAAAGCCTGACGGGATGAATCTTATGGCAGGTATCATCAAATGGACGCCCACATTGAGTCAGTTGGGGAACAATCCTGTCAAGATTGAGGCCACGGACGGGAAAGGCAGCGTCTTCCAGGAGTTCACGGTAGTCGTGACAAAGACAGGGCCGAGCAATCATGCCCCTCAGATTTCGCCTATAAATCCGATCACCGTAAAAGCAGGCCAAAAGGTCTCGATACAAATTGTCGCGACCGACCAGGAAAGTGACCCGCTCACCTACGGTATTGTAGGAACAGTACCGACGGGCCTTCAGATAAGCCCCACGGGCCAGCTGACCTGGACGACAAATAGCGGTGATGTGGGCACTCACGATATTGTAATCATGGTCTCGGACGGGAAATTATCAAACACACAATCAGTTAAAATAATCGTGGAAAAGGCGGATAAGAAGGTCGACAACGGTTCCATGGGGACAATCCTGATAGTGGCCATAATCGCAGTCATCGCCGGGGTCGTCGTTGCTGTAATAATATTATTCAAACGTAAGGGCCGCGGGAAGGAACCGACAACTACCACAGCAGTGCAACCTACAGAAGCACCACCAATTCCTTCTCCAACCCCCCCGCCTATATCCCGAGAGCAATCCCTGAAAGAATTGTCTAGGTGGTCATCATGAGAAAAGGTTTCGTTATATTCTTGTGTCTTCTATTGATCACAACAATCTTCGTCATACCGACCCCATCGAAGGCACTGAGATATAATATGGATAAGAAATTATCCAATGTCGATGCCTCCTTCTTGGGAGAAGGCACGAGTGATTATTCCGGGCTCTCGGTCGCAGGTGCCGGGGACGTGAACGGGGATGGATATGACGACATAGTGATAGGTGCCTTTGATAACAGCGAGGTTGGATTATTGGCCGGCCAGACATATATCATTCTGGGAAAGGCCTCCGGGTTGGCCATGGACACCGACCTGTCCAATGCGGACGCATCCCTACGGGCCGAGGATGCCGGTGATCGTTCCGGATACTCGGTCGCGGGCGCAGGGGATGTGAACGGGGACGGCTACGATGATGTTCTGATCGGAGCCGATGGGGATGAGGAGGGAGGGAACGGTGCTGGCCAGACATATCTCTTCCTGGGAAAGGCCTCCGGATGGGCCATGGACACGAGCCTGTCGAAGTCGGGTGCCTCCTTCTGGGGGGAGAATGCTAATGATTATTCCGGGCATTCGGTCGCGGGCGCGGGGGATGTCAATGGCGACGGCTATGACGACATACTGATAGGTTCCTACTGGAACGACGAAGGTGGGAACAACGCCGGCCAGACATACCTCGTTCTGGGCAAGGCCTCCGGGTTGGCCATGGACACGAAACTGTCGAAGGCGGACGCCTCCTTCTGGGGAGAGGCTGCAGATGATTGTTCCGGGCGTTCGATCGCAGGCGCCGGGGATGTCAACGGGGATGGTTATGACGACATACTGATAGGTGCCTACAGGAACAGCGATGGTGGATCGGTGGCCGGCCAGACATATCTCATCTTCGGAAAGGCCTCCGGGTGGGCCATGGACACCAATTTGTCCAAAGCGGACGCATCCTTCTGGGGAGAGAACGCAGGGGATAGTTCCGGATACTCGGTCGCGGGTGCAGGTGACGTGAACGGGGACGGTTATGATGATATTCTGATTGGTGCCCACATAAATTGTGATGGGGGGAACTGTCCCGGCCAAACATATCTCATCTTCGGAAAGGCCTCTGGGTGGGCCAAGGATACACACCTATCCAATTCGAACGCCTCGTTCTGGGGCGAGGGAATGGGTGATTATTCCGGATTCTCTGTCGCGGGTGCGGGTGACGTGAACGGGGACGGGTTCGACGACATCCTGATCGGTGCTCAAGGGAATAACGATGGCGGAACTGACGCTGGTCAGACATATCTTGTTCTGGGAAAGGCCTCGGATTGGGCCATGGATACCGCCCTATCCAATGCGAACGCCTCGTTCTGGGGCGAGGCTGTGGATAATTATTCCGGATACTCGGTCGCAGGTTCAGGGGACGTGAACGGGGACGGGTGCGACGACATATTGATAGGTGCCTATGGGAACGATGAAGGTGCACCCTATGGTGGTCAGACATATCTCGTATTTCCAGATTCTAATTCAAAACCAAGCGTAATAAGTTCTGTGAAGGCATATTCCGATAATGCCTATTCAAAAGAGATCTCGGAAGCGAATGTAAGCGATACGATATTCATAGAATTACAGGGCACGGATGGGAATTCGAGCCGGAAGGATATCGCGGTCGTAAATGTTTCGAGCTCTAAGAGTTCTCCAATGGGTTTTTACTTGAGATTGATGGAGACCGGACTGAACACAGGTATCTACCGGGGTAATTTCACGATCAAGAACAGGACAAGGGAGGACCATCGCTGGATCAATGCCTCATATGGGGAAACGATAACGGTCTCTTCGGTTCAGGATCCTACCAAGAAGGCAACGATCAAGATCCCTTTTCCAAAGATAACATTGTTCCCCTCGAAGGACAGCCTTTATGCCCAGGAGGATGCTGAATACAAGGAACATTATTGGGTGGTCGGTGGGCCCGTCATAGACTGGACTTTCCAGAGCAATGCATCATGGTTGAAATGGAACGGTACCAGCCATAACATCTCCGGGATTCCCGATAATGGCGATGTCGGGAAATACTGGGTCAGGATCAATGTCTCCTTCATGAAATATAGTTACGACGAGCACAATTTCACGCTCACCGTCAACAATACCCCTCCGACCATCGTCACGAACAATGCCCTGGCTGTGTTGCAGGACAGGGCGTACCGGGTGGATTACAACTCCACGGATGATGGCCAGGGGCATATCAGCTGGCATCTGAAGACCAATGCCGGTGCCTGGCTCTCCATCAATTCCACGACAGGGGTCCTTTCAGGCACTCCTCGGAACGATGATGTCGGTGGGCACTATGTCAATGTCAGCGTTGATGACGGCAACGGGGGCCGGGACTTTGCGAACTTCACGCTGAGCGTGGTGAACGTCAACGACCCGCCGAAAATCCTTGGCAAGGATAACACCTCAGTCTATCAGGATAAACAATATGCCACGAATTACACCGTGGTTGACCCTGATAAGACCGATACCGTTTTCATCTGGACCATCAGGACGAACGCATCGTGGCTGAGCATCGTAAGTGCCACGGGCAAGGTCACAGGGACTCCTGACAACTCGAACGTGGGCCGATACTGGGTGAATGTCACGGCAAAGGACCCGGCACAAGCCTACGATTTCAGGAACTTCACATTGACCGTGATGAATGTGAACGACCCCCCGGTCTGGGTGGATGTTCCCAAAGATGTTATTATTGAGGACACGGCCACCTACACCTTCGATGTCAATGCCACGGACATAGATGTCGGGGATGTCCTTACATACGGCATCACATCCGCACCGGTATCGACGATATCCATAAACTCCGTGACCGGTGTCATAACCTGGAAACCGACCACGGCGGGGACCTATATCATGAATGTCAGCGTGACAGATTCCAACGCGACATTGTATCATGAGTTCTGGATCCCGGTCATCCACATCGACAAGAACACGCCGCCCGAGAGCACTCTTACAGGGCCCGGCAACGGTTCCAAGGTCGACATCCTCAATCCGACGCTCATATGGACCGTTCACGATAATGACGGGGACACCGTCCAATCCGACCTATACCTTGGCAAGGACCTTACCTTGGTGAAAGGAATGGATGATTCGGTCAAGATGATAAGAGTAGCGACAACAACTTCCTTTACGCCGGTCACCGCTTTGGACAAAGGCGCGACCTATTATTGGACGGTGATACCGCATGACGGCAAAACAATTGGTAAATGCACCAACGGGATCTGGTCCTTCTCGATATCCGAGACCGCCTCATTGAACCAGCTGCCGAAGTTCGTCTCGATGCCATCATTGGAGGCCGGCGTAGGGGTCGAATGGACATACTCGCCCAAAGCCGTCGATGAGGATGCAAAGGATACCGTGACCTACAATCTGCTCACCAAGCCTGACGGCATGACCCTGACATCCGGCATCATCAAATGGACACCAACATTAAGCCAGCTGGGGAAACAGACCGTTAAGATCGAGGCCACGGATGGAAAGGGCAGCGTCTTCCAGGAGTTCACGGTAGTCGTGACAAAGACAGGGCCGAGCAATCATGCCCCACAGATCTCGCCTATAAACCCGATCACCGTAAAAGCGGGCCAAAAAATCTCGATACAAATTACTGCGACCGACCAAGAAAATGACCCGCTCAGATACAGTCTTGTCGGAATAGTCCCAACGGGCCTTTATATAAGCCCCACGGGGCAACTGACCTGGGTGACAAAGAATAGTGACGAAGGCACGCATGATATCGTCATCATGGTCTCGGACGGGAGATTATCAAACACACAATCAATTAATATGACCGTGGAAAAAGCAGAAAAGAAGGTCGACAACGGTTTCATGGCGCCAATGCTGATAGTGGCTATGATCGCGATCATCGCCGGGGTCATCGTTGCTGTAATAATATTATTGAAACGTAAAGGTCGCGGGAAGGAACCGACAACGGAAATTCCCGCGCAGCCTCAGGGGACACTGCCAACATCTCCTCCCAGCCCACCGACCACATCCCAGGAGCAATCCCAGAAATAATTGCCCAGGTGCTCATCATGAGAAAAGGTATCGCCATATTCTTGTGTCTAATATTAGTGACAACAATGATCGTGATACCGGCCCCCACGAAGGCCTTGAGATACAAGGTTGATAGCAAATTATCCAATGCGGATGCCTCCTTTTGGGGCGAGCACGCGAATGATGTTTTACAAACGGGGAAGGTTATAGGGGATGTCAACGGCGATGGATATGATGATATTCTAATGGGGGCCCCTAAAAATAATGATGGAGGCACCTCCGCTGGTCAGACATATCTCATCCTGGGAAAGGCGTCGGGCTGGGCAAGGGATACGTCCGCATCCACGGCGAACGCATCCTTCTGGGGCGAGAAAGCGGACGATCAATCTGGAGAATCGGTCGCAGGCGCAGGGGATGTGAACGGGGATGGCTACGATGATCTCATGATCGGTGCCGTCGGAAACGATGATGGCGGGAACAATGCCGGCCAGACATACCTCTTCTTCGGAAAGGCCTCGGGTTGGGCAATGGACACCAAATTGTCCAATGCGGATGCGTCCTTAATTGGTGAGAACCCGGGTGATGTTGTCGGATATTCGCAAGCATGTGCAGGGGACGTGAACGGGGACGGTTACGATGATATCCTGATCGGGGCCTATTGGAATAGTGAGGCTGGGAACAATGCCGGCCAAACATATCTCTTCTTCGGAAAGGCGTCGGGTTGGGCCATGGACACCTCAGTATCAAAGGCCAATGCCTCCTTTTGGGGTGAGAACGGGGCCGATATGGCCGGATATTCGGTCGCAGGTGCGGGAGACGTCAACGGTGATGGCTACGACGATATCCTAATCGCGGCCTATGGGAATGATGATGGAGGAGGCGTGGCCGGCCAGACATATCTCATCTTCGGAAAGGCGTCGGGTTGGAAAATGGACACCTCATTATCAAAGGCCGATGCCTCTTTTTGGGGTGAGAATGCAGGTGATTGGTCCGGATGGTCGGTCTCAGGCGCGGGGGATGTCAACGGGGACGGTTTCGACGATATCCTGATCGCGGCATATTGGAACAGTGATGGCGTTAGCTTTGCGGGCCAGAGTTATCTCATCCTCGGAAAGGCCGCAGGATGGGCCATGGACTCCAAACTGTCCAATGCGGATGCTTCCTTCTGGGCTGAACATGATTACGATGGTTCTACAATGGTTTCAGGTGCGGGGGATGTGAACGGGGACGGCTACGATGATTTCCAGATCGGTGCCCTCGCGAACGATGATGGCGGGAACAATGCCGGCCAGTCCTATCTTATCCTCGGAAAGGCCTCGGGCTGGGCAATGGACACGTCCCTGTCCATGGCCGATGCTTCTTTTTGGGGCGAGGCTCCGACCGATTATTCCGGGCTCTCGGTCTCGGGCGGGGCCGACGTGAACGGTGATGGCTACGACGATATCCTGATCGGGTCCTCCAGCGATGAGGGCGGAGTGGACGCAGGTCAGATGTATCTCATCTTCCCAGATTCTAATTCAAGACCGACCAAGATAGATTCAGTGAAGGCATATCCTAATAATACATTTTCAAAGGAGACCTCGAACGCAACAATAGATGATACCGTGTTCATAGAGTTACGGGGTCTTGACGGGAATTCCAGCAGGAAGGATATCGCCGTCGTGAATGTCACGAGCAGTGCGAGCTCGCCCAGGGGTTTTCCCTTGAGACTGACGGAAACGGGACCGAGCACGGGAATTTACCGAGGCAACTTCACGATCAAGAACAGGACCGATGATGCCCGTCGCTGGATCGATGCCTCATACGGGGAGATGATCACGATCTCCTCGGTCCAGGACCCTTCCAAGAAAGCGACGGTCATAGTTCCTTATCCGACCATAACATTGGTCCCATTGAAGGACAGCCTCTTTGCCAAGGAGGATGTTGCATATAAGGAACATTATTGGGCCATAGGCCCGCCGGGCCTTTCTTGGACCTTTGGAACTAACGCTTCCTGGCTGAAATGGGACAATATCGACCACAATCTAACTGGAACTCCCGATAATGGTGACGTAGGAAAGTACTGGGTCAGGATCAATGTCTCCCTTGGGAAAAATAGTTCAGATGAGCACAATTTCACGCTGACGGTCAACAATACCCCTCCCGGCATCAAGACGAACGATGTCTTTTTTGCTGTGGAGGACCAAACCTATTCGGTCGATTATAATTCCACGGATGACGGCCAGGGGAACATCACCTGGCATCTTAAGACAAACGCTAGCGATCAGTTCTCCCTTGATCCCATCACGGGGGCTCTTTCGGGCATCCCGCTGAACAATGATGTTGGCCCGCATTATTTCAATGTCAGCGTTGACGATGGCAACGGGGGCCGGGACTTCACGAACTTCACATTGACCGTGGCAAATGTCAACGACCCGCCCAAGATCATCGGCAAGGACATCACGAAGGTCTTCGAAGATACCGGATATGCCTCGAACTACAGCGTGGCGGACCCCGATAAGAACGACATATCCTTCACCTGGGGCCTCAAAACAAATGCCTCATGGTTAATGGTCGACACCTCCACCGGCAAGATCACGGGGCTCCCCGGCAATCCCGATGTGGGCAGCTATTGGGTGAACGTGACGGTAAAGGATACGTCATATACCGAGGATTCCCGCTATTTCATCCTGACCGTTATCAATGTGAACGACCCGCCCGTCTGGAAGGATGTCCCAAAGAACATCACCATCAAAGATACGGATACATATTCCTTCGATGTCAATGCGACCGACATTGATATCGGTGATGTCCTCGGATACAGCATAACCTCCGCACCGGTCTCGACGATATCAATAGACCATGCGACGGGCGTCATTACATGGAAACCGTCTGCCACAGGGACCTATCTTATCAATGTCGGCGTGACGGATTCCAATGCGACATTGCATCATGAGTTCCAGATAACCGTGGTCCCGGAAAAAAAGAACGACCCGCCTGAAAGCATCCTGGCATTGCCCACTACCGGGGCCGATATTTATGTCCTCAATCCGACATTCAAATGGACGGTCTCGGATAAGGACGGGGACAATGTCACCTCCGATCTATATCTAGGCCTGGACTTTTCTTCAGTGAACCGATTGGATATTTCTGCCAAAACAGCTTCAGAATTGACAACCCCGTACTTCACCCCGGACTACGCGTTGGCCAACGGCGGGACTTACTACTGGACCGTGATACCGCACGATGGGAAATCCTATGGCAAATGCACCAGTGGTGTCTGGAGCTTCTCGGTATCCGTGACGGCCAAGATGAACCATCTTCCGAAGTTCGTGACGAAGCCGTCCCTGGAGGCCGGTGTCAATGCCTCCTGGGCCTATACCCCGCTGGCCACCGACGAGGACGCGAACGATACTGTCACCTACGGTCTATTCGCTAAACCCGATGGCATGCATCTTTCGGCAGGGGTCATCAAATGGACCCCGAACATATACCAGCTGGGGACGCATCATGTCACGCTCGAGGCCACGGATGGAAAGGGCAGCACCTTCCAGGTGTTCTCGATAGTCGTGACAATGAAAGGGCCGACCAACCATGCACCGCAGATCTCGCCTCTGGACCCGATCACTGTAAAAGCGGGCCAGAAGGTCTCGATACAGATCATCGCGACCGACCCGGAGAATGACACGCTCATCTTTGGTTTCGTTGGAGCACCGCCGCCGGGCCTCCAGATAGACAATAACGGCCTGCTGACCTGGGAGACAACGAAGGATGACGGGGGGACGCACGACCTCGTCATAATGGTCTCGGACGGGAAATTATCAAGTACACGATCGGTCAGGATAACCGTGCAAAAAGTGGAAAAGAAGGACAATAACGCCTCCTTGGTACCGATCCTGATAGCGGCCATAATTGCGGTCATCGCCGGGGCCATCGTTGCTGTCATAGTATTATCAAAACGCAAAGGTCGGGGGAAAGAACCGACAAAGGACGCTCCCGCGGAGTCTCACGAAACATTACCAAGACCTCCTCCAACCCCGCCGCCCACATCCAACGGATGAACGAGGACATCCCAGGGATGGCCTTCATCTAATTTTTATCTCACAACTGCAGTAATAATCCTCCATGGAGGCGCTCGCATGTCCATCCACCAAGACAACATCGAATGGGAGGATAACGATGAGGAGTACCTCCGCACGCACGTGTTTGTCCAGAGGCCCTATGGGTGGACCGCCTGGAACCGCTTCAACCCGTCCTCGCCTTACTTCTGGCCTTCCTGCGCCATCTATATCGGGTGCTGGCTTGCCATGGGTCTGATGTCCATAATGACCGGGCTCTACGGGTTCCATATGGTGGACTGGGTCTTCGTACACACGGGGATCTTGTACACCATCAATGCCGCCGTGATCGGTCTCATCTACCTGTATCTCTACTACAGGTCAGAGGATGCCCATGCGAGGGTCGAGGCGGTAAGGGAGAGATGGCACCGGGAGCGGGCACATAGGAACGGGTAGACCGTAATATATCGTCACTTTAAAATGGCACGAACTCTAAGTTTATGCTAATTAGAAGTGGCATTAACTTAAACTATGTGCCAATCGCAATTAGCACAAAGTTAATATACAAGAGCTTGGATATACATTGATCATGCCTATGAACTTTGAAGATTTCAATCTCCATTGGACCTCTGGTTTCCATTATGACATGCCCTTGAAACGTGATGCATTCGGTCCGCTTTCGGATGGTCTGGCCAAGCCCTGGATAAACATATTGACCGGCATCAGGCGCACCGGCAAGACGACCTTGATGAAACAGCTCATCGATTCATTGGTAAGCAGCGGGGTCGACCCCTACGACATCCTATATTTTTCCTTCGACGAGGAGTCCACGGATGTTCGCTCCGTCATGCAGGACTTCGAGCACAAGATCGGCAAGAGGTTCGCGCTCACTGATAGACGCTATTATATCTTCCTCGACGAGGTCCAGAAGGTCAAGGACTGGAGCGAACAGGTCAAGATATACTACGATATGCACAAGAACCTTAAGTTCGTGGTCTCGGGCTCCGCCTCGCTGCTGATAAGAAAGGGCTCGAGGGAAAGCCTTGCGGGACGGACCATGGATATCGTGCTCCCTCCCCTCGGGTTCAGGGAATACCTGCGGTTCAAGGGCCTGGAGCCCATGGCCGATGCCCAGTCCATGCATGAGAGCGATCTGGGCCGTGAGTTCGAGGCTTACCTCTATCGTCAGTTCATCGAACTCGTCAACGAGGATCTTTCCGTCGTGAAAAATTATTCCCGCTCGATAATCGAGAAATCCATCTATGTGGACCTCCCGAAGATGTATCCCCTCTCCGATCCGGAAGGCCTCATGTCGATCGTGAAGCTGGTGTCCTCGACCCCGGGGATGCTCCTCGATTATACCACGGTGGGCAGCCACATCGGGAAGAACCGGAACACGGTCTCCGACTATGTACGGTACTTGACGGAATCCTATCTGCTGAAGCTGGGCTACAATTATTCCAAGAGCATGGCCAAGACAGAAAAAAAGCTCAGACGAGCGTACCTGGCGACGCCCACATTCGCCGACATGTACCGGCCCGACAGCGTGACGCCCATCTCCCGCCTCGTGGAGTGGTCCTTCTTCATGAGCCCAGATGTGAGCTATTTTTGGAGGACGCCCCAAAAAGATGAGGTCGATCTTGTTGTTACCGGTCCCTACTTGGACCAGCCGCCCCTGCCCGTCGAGGTCAAGTATGTCGAGGACGTGACGAGCTCGGACCTCAAGGGCCTCAGGAAGTTCATGAGGAGCTTTGGCGTGAAGGACGGGGTCCTTATCACGAAGCATACCGAGGGAACACTTGCCGTCGATGAAGGAAAGATACGGCAAATCCCCGCATGGAAGGCGGCGTTGGACCCTGGGCTCCTTCATAGGGAGAAGGACCACTGAGTTTTCAATGATCGATGAAGGATGGCCAGGTGGAGGACGTAAGCCTCTTTCAGAATAATCAACTCAATGACTTAATTCTAAAGATATCTCTTGAATTCTTTTAAATATCTCTTGAAGAACCAGTTCAGAAATATCGTATCATCTTTCTGTAAATGGACCCTCTCAAGCGCGCGATAGTATCCACCTCCTTTCTCGTATGGAATGTTCAGCATCGGAAACCCATGCTTATGCAGAACGTAGTTCATCATAATACGGCTGATCCTGCCATTACCATCTGTGAAGGGATGTGTGCTTACGAACCTCAGATGGACCAAGGCCGCAAGCTCGACCGGGTGCAATTTTCCTTTTGATTTATTATACCATTTGAAGAAATCCATCAGAAGTGGATGGAGTTCGACGGACAGAGGAGGCATGAACCTGCTCCCCGATATCATGACCTGATGGTCCCTGATCCTTCCTGCAATTTCCGGTTTGGTCCGTTCAAGCAATCTCTTGTGCCAATGGAGTATCACATGAAGGTCCAGGTCTTTTTTATGGTTCAAGACCTCATAGAATAGATCTCGGTGTGCCTCCGCTTCTTTGACATCGTTCAAGGGTCTCGAGCTTGGGGTTATACCCCTCTCGAGCAGATCCGCCGTCTCACGGAGCGTCAGGGTCGAACCTTCAATCCGGTTCGTATCATAGGTGAATCGTATCGAGAAGACCATTGTCTGTTTTTCCAAGGCCGATATTGGGGTCTTTTTCATTTCTTTGAAATAGTTCTCTAAGATCCTATCAAAATAGACGAACCATTTCTCTTTGAATATAGTGTGAAGGAACTCGCGCTTTTTATTTTCAAGGTCCTCAGGTAATGTCTTTCCCAAATACAGTTCCTTCGTTTTCAAAGTGCCGTTGATGCGAAAACTATGATGAAGGTAGTAATATTCCTTATTTCCAAGCTTCTGTTTCTTTATTGAGACCATAATACTGCATTATACCTACAAATAGATAAATATTGCGGTTTTAATGATAAATGTAGGTATAAGAACAAGAACATTGTTTGTTGGCCAGGTGGGGGACGTAAGCCTCTTTCTATCATCTTCGAGGACGGCCTCAGGGTCTGGTCGGGCTTATCATTTGATAAAAAATGTCATATATTGTACAAAACCATATATATTTAAACCTACTAAATATAACAACGAATGTCAAACTATAAGGCCGAAGCTGAAATACACTTTGGCGATGACGATCGCCTTGACATCGCACAGGAAATCGACGGACATGGCGAAGTAGTACAATTCGTCATCAACTATCGGGCAAGGTTCAAGGTTCAAGGAAACAGGGGATGAATGGCATGAGATATATCGAATTGACACGAGACATGGATATCTCCATGAACAGAAATATTGGCTCAGTCCGAAACCAATCCCGCTGGATGAGACACAAAAGACACGGACACAGATCTTTGATGAAGCTTTCGAGAGACTTAAAAATAAACATTTGAGGTTTAAACAATTGTATAGATTGAATATATTGTGTGGGAATGGAAAGAAGAGAGGAGGAAAGAAAGAAAAATAGGATGGGACCCTTGAGCGACCAAAAGGCGAAGGAGATTTGGCCCTTAAGGGAGGAATAAATGATGGTTAACAGAAGGCGAAAGGTTGGCAAGAAGAAAGTCAAGAAAATGAGAACTGACAATAAGGATTTGGAGGACGATGGACTCAAGGCGGTCCCAGAGTACAAATGGGATGCTGTCAAAGAGCTCATAGACAGGCAAAGGCGGGCCGCGGTCCGTGAAAAAAAGGATCAGTCCGTTCTGGTACTTGCGGAGAACGAGATCTGCGAGATCGCCTCGAAGGAAAGGTTGAGGATAATCCGACTGGTCCACGAATTGAAATGGCCCTATGTGCAGGACATCGCCGACAAGCTAGGCAGGGACCCTGGGGCCGTCAGCAGGGACATCTCGATCCTTGAAAGGACCGGTATCGTCAGGAAGGTTCGAGTTGGCAAGGCCGTCAAGATCCTTCCGAGCGCGGAGATAATCGTCCTTCCCATCATCGGAACGGACCTCTTCCACATGCTCGAGCACGCGATCAAAAGCGGCAAGGAGGATTCGCTCGATGATGTAGTGGACACATTAGAGGAACTGATGATATTGAGCGTGGTCTATGACAAGATCCTCCCAAAGCTCGATGCCAATCTCAGGGGCCAAAAGGAGCTGACGATACTGATCACCAAATGGGTCCTTCAGGAACTGGATGAACTGCCGGCAAGGCTGATCAAGCGTCTCCAGTCCCTTCCCAAAGAATATTTTGACGAGAAAATTGAGAAGAAGGAACAATTAGTATGTGCTTCCCGAACTACCCCAAGTGGCAGTTAGGAAGTTTCAATATTCTTTATTTTTTTATGAAAAAGAATGAGGATAATTGAACGCAGCGCCATAGATTATCTCGATGATCGCCTCCCAGGAGGTCTTTGGATCGAGGTTATGCTGACTTTCATCGATCCGTTTTGCTTTCTCTAAATGCTTGTCTGCATTCATCTTGTTACCTTCTCTGACATCCTCCCAGGATTGAAATCCTGGGGTTCCTCACGGTTTGAAGATTCGCCTCACCCTGACGCAGACCATCGAAGATGATCCACTCGGGCTACTACCGGGCTT
>Ga0315295_10001216_pt1 | contig 22128 bp, 22 predicted proteins | sample YL17G14_0_MG_FD_204453 | JGI IMG/M metagenome (GOLD analysis project Ga0315295, IMG submission 204453) | Sediment microbial communities from Yellowstone Lake, YNP, Wyoming, USA - YL17G14_0 | ecosystem: Environmental > Aquatic > Freshwater > Lake > Sediment | place: USA: Wyoming | collected...
GCTTGATAAAGCGGTCAGGCTTGGACCGGAGCATATTTCGGCATATAATCTCCAGGTTGAGGAAGGCACTCCGCTCTATGCCGACAAGGTGGACGGCATGCTGACCCTTCCGGAAGAAGGAACGGAGCTCAAAATGTACAGAAGGGCCATAGATGTGCTTCGCGACAAAGGATACGAACATTATGAGATATCCAGCTTCGCAAAGCGCGGGCATGAATGCGAGCATAACATTGCGTATTGGACAATGAAGAACTATATCGGGCTGGGCGCGGGCGCGCATTCATTCATTGACGGGGTACGCACCGAGAACTCGCCCGAACTGGACAGATATCTGTCCGGGAACATAAAAGAGATAAAGAAAGACCGCAAGAACACAAAAAAAGAGAGCATGCAGGAGTTCATTTTCCTGGGGCTCAGGCTCATGCGCGGCTTTAACCTGAACGATTTCACGCGCAACTACGGAATAAGCTTCCGTGAAATTTACAGGAAAGAGCTATCAGAACTTGTTGGCGACGGTCTCCTGACCATCGACGGGAAGAACGTCAGGCTGACCGAGAAAGGACTGCCGATTGCAAACGAGGTATTCAAAGCTTTCCTCTGAGGAGCTCTCAAAGAGAGCGGAAGCGCTGAAAGCTTTATATAAGAACTGCGTTATATGTCCGTGGGACTGCAGGATAGACAGGACAAAGGGCAAGCTCGGCGTCTGCAAGGGGACCGATCTTGCAAGGGTCTCTTCTTGTGCGCCGCACTTTGGAGAGGAGCCGATGATCTCGGGGACAAAAGGCTCCGGCACAATATTCTTCTCTTACTGCAATCTTAAATGCACCTTCTGCCAGAACTATCAGATAAGCCAGGAGGGGCTTGGCAGCGAGGTCCCGGATGAAAAACTCGCGGGAATGATGCTCGAGCTTCAGGAAAAAGGATGCCACAACATAAACCTGGTGTCCCCTACCCACTTTACTCCGAACATCGTAAGCGCGCTGGCGGCGGCAAAAGAAAAAGGCCTGTCCATCCCAATCGTTTACAACACGAACGGATATGAAAAGGCCGAAACGCTTGAAATGCTCGACGGGCTTATCGACATCTATCTTCCCGACATCAAATACAGCAGCAACGACGTTGCCATCAGGCTTTCGGACGCGCCAAAATACGTTGAGTACAACAGGGATGCGCTAAAGGAGATGTATCGCCAGGTCGGGGATCTTATTATGGATGATGACGGCATCGCGACCTCTGGTATGCTGGTGCGGCATCTCGTGCTCCCGAACGACCTCGCGGGAAGCCAGAGATCGCTTAAATTCCTCGCGAACGAGATATCAAAGGACCTTCACGTGGCCATAATGGCGCAGTACAAACCTTGTTACAAAGCGCTTGACGACGCCCAGCTGAACAGAAAGTTAACGGAGAACGAGTACAAGCGCGTGCTGCGCATCGCAAAAGAGGCGGGACTTCACAACATCCTGGCCCAGGAACTGTCCAGTTCCGACATTTACCTACCCGACTTTAAGAGAACTCACCCTTTTAAATAGCTCCTCCGTGACCGATCTGTAGACATCGTATGCTGGCTCGCTCGCCAGTCGTTTTTTGTAACCATCCATTAAGATCGGTTCACCGAAGAAGACCTTCACCTTGTGAGGCTTTGGGATTATGTTACCCCGTTTAAGCGACTTGAAAGTGCCTTCAATGTAGACCGGGATTATCGGCGCGCCTGTTTCCACCGCAAGCACGCCCACTCCCACCTTGAACGGCTGCAGATCTCCGGTCTTTGACCTTGTCCCCTCGGGATTTATGTAGACCGCTCGCCCGAGCTTGATCAGTTTGGCGGCGGTCCTGAGCGCGGTAAAAAAATCCTCTTCCCTGTCCAACCTTACCACGTTGGCTGCGATCCTCATGAACGTCCTGAAGAACGGATTATCAAAGAAGTGCTTTGACGCCAGCGTGTACATTTTATCCCTTCTTTCGCTCCCTATAGCGTAAGAGACTATCGTCTGATCGAGAACGCTGGTATGGTTGGGCGCGATTATGTAGGGCGGCTCTGCGGGGATGTTCTCTAGTCCGAACACTTCAACCCGGCAATACAGCCTGCAGAGAAAACCTATTAATCCAAAGTAAGCCGGGCGCAGTACTTCGAGCTTTGATCTGTATGAGTTAAGGAGGTTCTCGTCGGTCGGCCCATCAAGGTCAAGTATCTTTCGCCAGTAACTTGAAGTAGCTTCTGACATTTGTTACTTCTTGGAGATCTGTTCCCGGGTCAAGCGGATTATGTCGTTCAGGGTCTTGATCTGCCTTATCTTGTCGTCGGGAACATCCAGGCCGTATTTTTTGTCGAGCGCGGCCAGTATCTCAACGCCGAGCAGGGAATCCACGTGATATGCGGTGAAGATGTTCGCGTCGGGAGATATCTTGGTCGGGTCCATCTTTATGACCCGTCCGACAAGCTCCCTTACTTCCTTCTCTAGCTCTGCCAAATGTGCTCCATCTCCTTTCGGACCGCGTACCTCTTTATCTTTCTTGTCGAGGTCTTGGGGAACTCCATGTACCTCACCTCGATCCCTGAAACCCTCTTGTACATTGGGACCCTTTCGTTGAGCTTTTCCACGGCCTCGAAAATAGCGTTGAACACGGCGTTCTCCTCGGTTGAAAGCCCCAGTTTCTGGAAATATTCGATGTTGGGGGAAACCACCGCAAACACCTCCTCAGATCCCTTCTTAATGCCGGACTTAAGCAGCCTGCCTATCACGCATGATTCCTTTATGAACGGGATCTTGTTCAGCTCGAACTCTATTTCGTCCGGATAAACGTTAAGACCGGAGCTGGAGATGATCACGTCCTTGCTTCTGCCTGTGATGTACAAGTAGCCGTCCTTGTCCAGCCTGCCGATATCGCCGGTGAAGAGCCATCCGTGCTTCAGCACTTTTGCGGTCTCGTCCGGCATCTTGAAATATCCTTTCATTATGTTGGGTCCGCTCGCCACCACTTCGCCGTCCACAAGCTTGATGCAGACGCCCGGAATGGGCCGACCCACGGAGCCGTAACGGTTATTCTCAAGATTGTTGGCTGTTATCACGGGAGAAGATTCCGTGAGCCCGTATCCCTGGATTATGGTGAAGCCCATGAGATCGAAATTTTTCAGAAGGTCCGGGTCAATGGCGGCGCCTCCGCTCACCCAGAAACGGAATTTCCCGCCGAACTTTTTGTGGACCGTGCCGAACAGCAGCCTGCCTATGTTCACCTTAAACAGCGTTCTTAAGGCCAGCGAAATAAAATTAAGGGTCTTGAAGAGTATCCTGAATATCGCGCCTTTCTCGTCAACTTCCCTTCTTATCCCGTCATAGAAAAGCTGATAAAGCGCCGGCACGCCTATCAGGATCGTGGGCTGAACCTCCTCCATGTTCTGAAGGAGCTTAGATGATTTAAGGCTCTCGGCGGTAGTAACGCCGGCCCCGACGCTGTAGGGCGCGAAAAATCCTCCCGTGCATTCAAAGGTGTGATGGAGCGGCAGCACGGAGATCATGCTGTCGGTCGGGCCTATGTCGAACATCGAGCAGGCCGCGAGAACGTTGGAGATTATGTTGTTGTGCGTCAGCATTACGCCCTTCGGCACTCCAGTGGTGCCCGAAGTGTAAACTATCGCGGCAAGATCGTCGGGCACAACGTCATAACCCAGGTCGCTCGAAGCCCTGTCCTTCATCTGAGGAAAATCCCTATCTAATGAAACAACGAACTTAAGATTCGGGGCGTTGCCGGCCATTTCAATGAACTTATCCGATGCGATAATTCCTTTTGATTCCGAATGCGCTATTATCCCCTTGATGTCATACTCGCCGCCCATGGAATCGAGCGGAACAACAACGGCGCCCATCGACGCGACCGCCAGGTATGATATAGACCATTCCGGGCGGTTCTCAGATAGTATCGCCACCCTGTCCCCTTTTTGAACGCCAAGCTCTTTAAGCCTGGAAATAAGCCCTGTAGCGTACCTGCCTACATCGCCGTGCGTATATCTGACGAACTGACCATCCCTTTTCACCTGAAAGGCAAGTTTATCCGCAAACTTGGCCGAATTCTGCTTCAGCAGGTCTTTAATGGTCATATTTCCCATGATTCAGGGATTATGCCAAAAGACCGCCTAAAGTTCAAGGTTAAAATTCGCGATAAATATTCCAAAAATAGCGAAATTTTAGATGAAAACGGCCGATATATTTTTGTCATGCAAAGTCCATCTAAGTTAAAGGAGAGCTGTTAATGACGGCTCCACAAATTAGACAGCCAGTGCTTTCGCAAAAAACAGCGATATCTACCAGCTTGGCACTCTATGGAACGTTTGCTCAGAGGCACCGCGTTATTCAGTTAACTATGGAGCACCCAAGGGTAGCTGACACCCTAAATAAAGTTTTGGGGCATACATATACCTCTTCTCATTCAACAGTTCAGGCACTTTTGATTAAATTTGGCGCTGAAGTTACAAAATATGGATTTGATCCGTCATCCCTGTTCATATATGGTTTCGGTCCACTCTTTACCCAAAATCCTGGACTTAAGAATAAAGAAAATATCGTGGATCTTAAGCGGTTCGGTCGCCTCTTTATTGATAAGGGTATTAAAACCGCAAAACTCAAGACCTATTCGACATATCTGTTCAGTGACTGCGTCGCTCCCCTCCTTATGGATAATCCCGAACTGACAAGAATAGAAAATATTAAAACCCTGGAGCTTATACTTGCTCTGGCCGTCAAAGCCTCAATGGTCCTGCATCTTCCGGATGAGCTGTTCAAAAAGGGAATAAATCCCTTACTTAAACAAAACTCTGATCTGATGAAAAAAGAAAATATAAAAGTTCTGGAGCTCATCCTTGATCTGGCCGCAATAACTTTGGGACATAACCGTGATTCAGTAACTATAATCCAATACGGCATTGTTCCTTTGCTTCACCGCAATCCCGGACTCGCAAAAATAGAGAATATTAAAGTCCTGCAGATTATTCACGACCTCTGTGTTAAAGCCGAGGAAAATAAGGTCGGTGCGACGTGCCTTTATGCGGAGGGCATTTATCCTTTGATGAGTAATAATCCGGAGTTGGAGAGAATAGAGAACGTCAAAGATCTTGAGCGATTAGGGCAAATCGTTCTTGATGCCGGCATTAGAGCAGTAAAGAACGGCGTGGATCCCGCGGGGAGCAGCGATTCAATGTTCACGTTCTCATACAGTATGTATCCCATATTCATGCAAAATCCCGAACTGGCAAGAATAGAGAACATTAAAACACTTGAGCTTATCACCCGGCCCGGGGAACTGGCAAAGCACCTCGACAAATTGCCGGAAATATATAGGAACGTTGTCGCGCGTTCAACTAGACTTAGCACCATCGAATTCGAGGACGGAGGCAACAGCCCGAATACATTCGCTGATTTTGCCTTTCTGACACTGGTGCTCTCCCCTGTTGCGCCCGCAGAACCTTTGCCGCATATCAGGAAAGCGGATAAACCAGGTAACGCGATAAAAGGGAATGCAGGTCTGGATGAAATTCTCAGGCAATTGGGTCTGGCTCAGGGCGACTTTAAACAAGCGCACGGCAGAACCCTTGTCTATGAGGGAAAGGAAGGCGCCCACTACGGGATCAAGCTGCAGAAACAGGGTGAATCCCGTCATGAGCTTGAAAATGAAGCGGCCTTCCTTAAGTATTTGAGGAGTAACTTTAACATCCCGGGTCTCCCTGAATTCATTGATCTGCGAGGGGTAGTAATTCCCGGCCACGTTCTCAATAAGTTTAAGCAGTACTCATCAGAAGAGGAAGGTTTTAGGGTCTTTAATAAGACCGGCGCATTATTTTACAGAACAACAAAGGACTATTTCACTTTCTTAAGCGACCCGTCGCTTTCTGATCCGCAGTTCGAGGCGGCTTCCCGTGCCGGCCTGGGCGCCCTTTTCACGCTTGCCCGGCATCATCTTATCCATACATCATTGATCGAGCTCTATCATAACCTTATTCAACGGGGCCGCGATGACAGAGGCAGATACCTGTGGATGGCAAACATCGTCCGGCCGATGGAAGCCCGTTCAGGGACCGGTAGGCTCCACGCTTGGCAAACAATGGTAAAGCATCCTAACTTAAGACTTTCGGGTATGGCAGATCTCGCTCATTTACATACTCTGGACTCATTGATGGACGAAGAAAATGATGTAAGCGTTCATCTTTCGAATCTGCTTCATTTCGGAAGGGCAGCAACGAATTTTTATCTCGCAAGCTATCTTGGTGATTATCTTCTCTCATGGTCACTTATCACTGGGAGCAGGTATCTGCAAAGAGGAGGATTGAATCCTGCCAATGTTACAAGGTTGGCAGAAGTAATGCAGTGGAATTTTAGTTATGCGTTCAGCGTTTATTCCGGCGTTCCGCGTGAGTCAGCCCATGCGTTCTTGGGTGCAGTGGTCAACTGGAATATGATGGCAAGGCAAATGGCCTACTTCATGACCGACGCATATATAGAAGGACTTAAAACCCAGATGATCCCCAAAGGCATTTTCGATAGCGAAACAAATATCCACTATGCTGACAGGGTCGAGGGCTCAAGGGGATGGACGGACAAAGGTTGGGCTTTTGACGGCAAAAATGCCGACCTCGGTCCCGTGAACGGCCCCTTCCCCATACAGGAGCTTATCAAGGCTCTGTATCTTTCCACCAGCTTCATGGTAGCCATAAGGAATTCGCAGGCAATTCAAGCTGTTTGACAACAATTTTCCCTTCCTGTATCATTCTTGATATGAAAAAATTAAGATTGGGACTGCCGAAAGGAAGCCTTCAGGAACAGACGTTCGAGCTGTTAAAAAAGGCCGGCTTTAATATAAAAGGTACCTCAAGGTCATACTTCCCCACCGTTGATGACGACGAACTGGAGATAATGCTTATCCGCGCGCAGGAAATGGCAAGGTATGTTGAGCAGGGAGTGCTCGACGCCGGGCTTACCGGGTCCGACTGGGTGGAAGAAAGCGGATGCAGAGTAACCAAGCTGGCCGAGCTTATTTACGCAAAACAGGGACTCAGAAAGGTCAGATGGGTGCTTGCGGCGCCTGTGAACGGAAAGATAAGCACCGTCAGGGACTGCGCAGGAAAGCGGATCGCGACCGAGCTGGTTAACGTCACAAAACAATATTTCAAGAGCAAAAAAGTGAACTGCGACGTGGAATTCTCGTGGGGCGCCACCGAGGCAAAGCCTCCGGAGCTGGCGGACGCCATTGTTGAACTGACCGAGACCGGTTCATCGCTTAAGGCTAATAATCTAAAGATAATCGACACAGTGCTGGAGTCCGCAACGGTCCTTATCTCCAACAAAAAGGCGATGAAGGACGCCTGGAAAAAGGACAAGCTGGAAAACATACTGATGCTGCTCAAGGGAGCTTTGATAGCTGAAACAAAAGTAGGCCTGAAAATGAACGTCCCGAATAAAAAGCTTAAAGCCGTTCTCGCTGTCCTGCCTGCTCTTCAGAAACCGACCATCGCCCAGCTCTCGGACAAATCCTGGGTGGACGTTGACACCATAGTGGATGAAAAAGTGGTCAGGGATATTGTCCCCAAGCTGAAGAAAGCTGGCGCCTCCGGGATTGTCGAATACCCTCTTAATAAGGTGATCTTTTAATGAATTTTCTGCCCCTCATTTCCACTTTCCTTATGATAGGACTCGCCGAGCTTGGCGATAAGACGCAGCTGCTTACCATAGCGCTGGCCTCAAAGTATCCTTTTGAAAAAGTCCTTTATGGAGTAATGGCTGCCTCGGGGACAGCAATGCTCATCGCGGTGCTGCTGGGCGGCATAATCCACAGGATGATCCCGGCGCTGCTGATCTCGGTGCTGGCCGCCGCTTTCTTCATTATTTACGGGCTTATTATGATAGTGCCGATAAAGCCCGAAGAAGAACCGACCGAGAACAAGTGGTTCGGCAAGAACCCTTTCCTTATCGTATTCGGTTCGCTCTTTTTCGCCGAGCTCGGAGATAAGACCCAGCTGGCCACTCTCGCGCTCGCGGCAAAATACTCTTCCCCTTTAATGGTGTGGGCAGGGGCAACGCTGGGGATGATAGTGGTGAACCTTTTCGGGATAGTTATAGGGAACTTTATATCCAATTATCTGCCTGAAAAGACCGCGAACTTTATTGCGGGATGCATCTTCATTATCTTCGGCGCGGTCACGTTCATCACGATCCTGCTCAAAGTATAGGTATCTTGAACCCTTCCTTCGGGACCACCGCCTCCATAAGCTTTTTTGTCTCGTTCATCTCGCGTCTTACGTCCGTATTGGCGTTGTCCCTGGATAAATAAGCTTCGTACGCGTTCAATGAATCTTCGTATCTCTTAAGGTCCCTTAAAACCCTTGCGAGTTTCAGGTACGTCACCGTATCGTCGGGGTTCTTGGCAATGATGTCGTCATACCTTTTCTTGAGCACGATGTTATAGCTTATGATCGCATCGATGTTCGAGGGATCATCATCCAGTATCCTTTTGTAAAGACTGCCTGCCTCACCGTATTTTTTATTCAGGAACAGGACCTCAGCGAGATATTTCTTGAAAACAGGTTTATCGGGCCTGTCCTTGACCAGCGCCCTGAAAAAATTCTCGGCTTCGTCGTAGCGTCCGCTGCATTTATATATCTCCGTCAGAGCCAGGTAGTTGAGCAGGTTCTCCGGGTCCTTGAATATCCTGTTCTTATATTTGATGCTGTAAAACGAGAACTGCGCCATTGCCGGGGCCACCAGCGGGAGCTTTTCCCATTCATTTATCTTCGCGATTATTACCGCGCGGTCCGGATCGGCCGGGTTCACGTATATGATCTCATTGAATTCCTTCTCGGCCTGAGGCCAGAGAGAAAGCTTGCTGTACGACATGCCGAGATATTTGTAGACTGTCACCGGGTTCGGGGAAAGCTGCTCGGCGCTCCTGAGATTAAGGATCGCCTCTATGTAATTGCCGCTGTCATAGTTGTTTATGCCTTCGTTGATATAGCCCGACGCCAGTTTTTTCTCTTCGCAAAAAGAAAGCGAGCTTAAACAAACGAGCGCGAGCAATAAGAATAAGTGTTTTTTCATGACGCTATGATATCCTGACCATCCTCTCCAGCGCAAGCCTTGCTTTTTCGGCTATAACAGCTTCAACCTTTATCTCGGTCTTCCCCGTTTCAAGCGACGCCAGCACTTTATCCAGGGTCGTCTTCTTCATGTTGGGGCATACCGCTGTCTCGGAAGCGGGGTAGAATACTTTCCCCGGATTCTCCTTTTTAAGCCTGTATATCAACCCTATCTCCGTCCCGATGATGAACTCTTTTCTATCCGAAGTCTTGACGAACCTCACCATGCCGTCGGTCGACGCTACCTGGTCGGCGAGTCCGATCACCTCCGGGAGGCATTCGGGATGGACCATCACGAGGGCCCCCGGGTGTTCCTTTTTCGCCTTTATTATATGCTCGGGCAGTATCCTCGCGTGGGTGGGACAAAAACCGTTGTAGAGGATCAGCTTCTTACCGGTCATTTTGGATACGTAATACCCGAGATATTTATCGGGAATGAATATGATCTCCTTCTCCTTTAATTTTTCCACGACCTTTACAGCATTCGAGGAGGTGCAGCAGTAATCCGCCTCGGCCTTTACCGCGGCCGAAGTATTTACATAGGCAACAACGAGAGCTCCCGGGTTCTCGGACCTCAATTTTTTTACCGCTTCAGGGGTTATCATGTCCGCCATAGGGCATCCTGCGTTAAGTTCCGGAACGACCACCTTCTTGTTCGGGCAAAGTATCGCCGCGGTCTCGGCCATAAAGTGCACGCCGCAGAATACTATGAGGTCCGCTTTTGTCTTTGATGCCTCTATCGAGAGCCCAAGTGAGTCGCCCACATAATCCGCTATATCCTGGATCTCAGGCAGCTGGTAGTTATGTGACAAAATGACGGCATTCTTCGATCTTTTCAGCTTATTTATCTGATTTACGATATCTTTCATTCGATTATCCCGCCTCCGAGAACTTTATTGCCCTTATAGAATACAATGGACTGCCCCGGAGTTATGGCAAATTGAGGACTTTTAAACATCACCCTTAATTTTCCTTTATTTAAAGGCATTAATTTGGCCTCCGCAGCAGGGCTTTTGTACCTTATTCTTGCCTTAACAGTAATAGGCCTGCTGATGAGCCCTGTATTGAACAGGTTCAATTTGCCTGCAAGTAAATCGTCACCATAAACGTCACCCTTGTTCCCGACGGTTATTTTGTTCCTTTTTGGGTCTATTTTGACCACATATGACGGTTTTTCTCCTGAAATACCCAATCCTCGCCTCTGCCCTACGGTATAAAGCTGATATCCCTTGTGTTTCCCCACTAGTTTGCCCGATCTATCCACGATATCGCCCTCTTTGGGGTTAAAAAGGCCCTTATAAGAGCCTTCTACGAAGCATATTTCCTGGCTTTCTTTCTTGTCCGCCACCTTAAGGCCCAGCGATCTTGCGATATCCCTTACCTCTGATTTAGTCATATCTCCCAAGGGAAAAAGGGTCATCGACAGTGCTTTTTGTGATAAGGGATATAGAAAGTATGACTGGTCCTTTTCAGGGTCCCTGCCCTTCTTAAGCGAATATCCGCCTCTCTCTTTGACTATCCTGGCGTAATGCCCCGTGGCAAGATATCGCGCACCAAGTGCTTTTGCCTTTTTAAGGAGTGCGTCGAATTTGATCCTTTCATTGCACACGACGCAGGGATTCGGCGTCCGGCCCCTGTTGTACTCCGATATGAAGTTGTTGATAACGTGTTTCTTGAAGATATCCCTGAAGTTGAGCACATAATAAGGTATCTTCAGTTGAGCGGCCACCCTTCTGGCGTCTTCAACCGCCGAAAGCGAACAGCAGCCATCAGATCTGCCATTATCAGGCCAGAGCTGCATGGTGACACCGATAACGTCGTAGCCCTTTTCCTTGAGCAGCGCGGCGGCCACGGAGCTGTCCACTCCGCCTGACATGGCTACGACAACCTTTCCCTTAATCGTGTTCTTCATGTGGTTTAAAATCAGGCAATCCTTTCCCTGTTGTCTTTATCATGTAATCATTGATCGCGGCTTTTATGGCATCCTCCGCCAGCACCGAGCAGTGCATCTTTACCGCAGGCAGTCCTCCGAGAGCTTCCGCAACTGCCTTATTTGTCAGCTTTAAGGCCTCGTCGATAGTTTTCCCTTTGATCTGCTCGGTCGCCATGGAGCTGGTGGCGATAGCCGCTCCGCAGCCGAACGTTCGGAACTTGGCGTCCGTTATCACATTATTCTCCACCTTAATGAACATCTCCATCACGTCACCACATACAGGGTTGCCTACCTTTCCGACCCCGGAAGGGTTCTCAATCACACCCACGTTCCTTGGATGCGCGAAATGGTCCATTACTTTTTCTGAATATCCTCCCGGCATTTAAATTCCCCCTTATTTATACATTGGCGACATTTTTCTTAAGTTCTTAACTATATCCGGCAGCTTCTCGAGAACAACGTCGATATCCTGGTCCGTTGTCCCTCTGCCGAGCGTGAACCTTAATGATGAATACGCGAACTCGATGGGAAGCCCGATGCCCAGAAGCACGTGTGATGGCTCAAGCGAACCGGATGAGCAGGCCGAACCTGTGGAAGCGGCAATTCCTTCCATATCTAGCCTTAACAGCATCGATTCTCCCTCGATGTATTTAATGCTTACGCTCACATTGTTATCCAGCCGCTGACTTGGATGCCCGTTCAATATGGAGTCTTCAACCCGTGTGAGGATACCGCTGATGAGCTTGTCCCTTAGCTTTCGCAGCCTCAAGGCTTCATTAGCCATTTCGTTGCCTGATATCTCAGCGGCTTTGGCAAAACCCACGATCCCGGGTACGTTCTCCGTTGAAGCCCTTAAACCCCGCTCCTGCTCTCCGCCGTGAAGATATGGAACGATATTGACGCCCTTCCTGATATAGAGCATCCCAACGCCTTTGGGCCCATAAAGCTTGTGGGCTGATGCGGACAGCAGGTCGACGTTCAGCTCGTTGACGTTCACTTTTAAATGGCCGAAAGTCTGAACGGCATCCGTATGGAAATAAACATCTTTTCCCCTGCAGGCCTTTCCGATCTCTGATATGGGCTCGATGGTCCCGATTTCATTATTAGCGTGCATTATCGAGACAAGTATCGTTCCCGGCTTGATGGCTTTTTTTACGTCGTCCGGATCGACCGATCCCGCTTTGTCCACAGGGACCAGGGTCACCTCAAAGCCTCTCTTCTTAAGGAATTCAAGGCAGCTGCCTATCGCGTGGTGCTCAATTGCGGTTGAAATTATGTGGCGGCCCTTCTTCTCGTTCGCGTATGCTACGCCCTCTAGAGCAAAGTTATCGGATTCCGTGCCGCCGGAGGTGAAAACTATCTCGTCGGACCTCGCGCCTATGAATGCCGCTATCGTATCCCTCGCGCCATCAACGGCCTTTCTTCCCTCTCTACCGAAGGAATGTATTGATGAAGGGTTGCCAAAGTGGTCGGTAAAGTAAGGCTGCATTGCCGCCAACACTTCGGGATGCGTCGGGGTCGTGGCGGCATAGTCCATGTAGATATTTTTCATTTCACCAGGTCCTCCAGCGAAGTTGAGTCAAGAACGTTCTCTATGAGGCCGGAAAGCTTTTTCCACAGCGGTTTCGTTGAACATCTGCCGGACATGACACAGGGCATTCTTCCCGCTCCGTTCTCGATGCAACCGACAAGCGCGATCGGCCCTTCAAAAGTCCTGTATATATCCCCGATTATTATCTTTGACGGTCTCTCGGCAAGCATGTACCCGCCCTTCGGCCCGCGGGTCGTTCTTATCAGCCTGGCCTTTTTGAGCTTGTTGAAAAGCTGTTCGAGATATTGAACGGAAAGATTCTGCCTGTTCGCGACATCCTTGATCTGGACGGGAGAACACGTTCCGTTGTTCAGCGCCAGATCGCACATCGCGGATACGGCATAGCGTACTTTAGTTGTAAGCTTCATAAGAAGGATATTTTAGTATTGTTGAGTGTTTTTGTCAACTATAACACTTTACGCGGGTGAATTCAGGCTCCCTGTCCTATACCCCTTCGGATCAACTGTTACATGCTTAAAGCCTATCGCCTTGAACTTAAGTCCGATCTTTTTCATCATGCTATCTTCCAGAAGCGATGGGATATCTGCTTTTTCCACCTCAATACTGGCAACACTGCCGTGATGCCTGACCCTTACCTGTCTGATGCCCATTTTTTTCAGGTAATCCTCGCCTTTTTCTATCTGCGACAGGATCTTTTTGGTTATCCTGGTGCCGTAAGGTATGCGTGAAGCGAGACATGCCTGAGCCGGCATGTCCCATGTCGGCAGCATCAGCTTTCTGGAAAGATCCCTGATATCCTGCTTGGTGAATCCTGCTTCCTTGAGAGGACTGATCACTCCAAGCTCCGCGATCGCCCTTCTTCCCGGCCTGTGATCAAGATCGTCATCGACGTTCGAGCCGTCAGCTACAAAACTAATCCCCTTTTTCTCTGCGATATCCTTTAGTTTTGTGAAAAGCTCTTTCTTGCAGTAATAGCATCGCTCGCGGGGGTTTAACACGAACATCGGGTCACTGAACTCGCTGGTATCAATGATAAGGTGATCTATCCCCAGGGTTTTCGCGAACCTGATGGCCGAATCCGCCTCTTCCTTTGTGTATGTTTCGGACCTGGCAATTACGCCAAGCACTCTTTTGCCGAGGACATCATGTGCGACCTTAAGGAGCAGGCTTGAATCAACGCCCCCCGAAAAAGCAACAAGGAGACTTCCGCGTGAACGGACCATCTCCTTGAGCCTTTTATGTTTTTCGGTCAGTGAAGGATCAGCTTTTCTGCTTCTCTTCCTGCTTAGTGAATTTTGACGGATCTTTATCGAACTCCTTCTTGCATGTCGCGCTGCAGAAATAATATGTTTTCCCGCGGTAAAAGGTCTTCTGCGTCACTTTTTTCTCGTCGAGGTCCATACCGCAGACAGGATCCTTTACCATAAAGATCACCTCGCTACTTGGTTTTCTCCATCATCTTCTGCTGATCCATCCATTCGCCTTTCATCACCCTGGCGCGATGGCCGTAACCTGTTATCCCAACAATAATGTTGATAACAGCGACTATTAGCACCAGAGCGGCGATCACCTGCCCCCAGATCTTTGAATTTGAAGAATCCTTCATCGCCAGAGCCCAGATTATATAAGCAAATCCGAGCATCATTATAAAACCTGATATCGATCCCCAGATCATGTATCGTTCACCCCCTATTTTGTTTTTTCCATCATATTACCCTTCATTCCCCCGCCCATCATGCCTCCGCCATTCATCTTACATCCGCCGCCACTCACGTGGTAAAGCAGTACTGTGATTGCGAACAAAGCTACTATCGCGGCAAGTATCTGCCCGAGAAGCTTCATGTTGGAGGATTCCTTGTTGGCAAGGACGACGATGACATACGCGAAAGAAATGAGAATTACAAACCCGGCTATACCCATCCAAACCATCATATATTTTCACCTCCATTTTTTCTGAACTTAAAGCCTTTCATCAGAAGCGCGTTGGAGACCACCGAAACCGAACTGAAAGCCATCGCGGCACCGGCAATTATAGGGTTGAGCAAAAATCCTGTAAAGGGATAAAGTATGCCGGCAGCCAGCGGTATCCCCACGGTGTTATAGAAAAAAGCCCAGAAGAGGTTCTGCCTTATTTTTCTCATCGTGTAAGCGCTTAATCTTATCGCTCCCACCACATCCCTCAGGTCATCCCTTACAAGAACTATCTGGCCGGTCTCTATGGCAACGTCAGTTCCGGAGCCTATCGCAATGCCGATGTCAGCCTGCGCGAGCGCAGGGGCGTCGTTTATGCCGTCGCCTACCATGCCGACCTTTGAGCCGTCCGACTGCAGAGCCTTGATCTTTTCAGCCTTGTCCTGCGGAAGCACCTCAGCTATCACCCTATCGATCCCCGCCTGCCTACCAATGGCTTCCGCGGTCGGCCTGTTGTCTCCGGTGATCATCACGATCCTTTTTCCGGTCCTGCGCAGCTCCGATACGGCGGCTTTTGAATACTTTTTCAGGCTGTCCGCCACAGCTACCAGGCCCAAGGAGGAATTGTTCTTCGCGACTATCATCACGGTCTTCCCCTGCGATTGCAGCATCAGCAGGTCCTTCTCAAGTCCGGATATGTCGATGCCGCCTTCCTTCATCATCTGAACGTTCCCAAGCACGATATCTTCGCCTTTATATGACGCAACGACGCCTCTACCCGAGAATGAATCGAACTTGTCAGGATCCGGCACCTGAAGGCCTTCGGCTCTCGCTCTTTTAAGGATCGCTTCTGCGAGCGGATGCTCCGATCTCTTTTCTGCGATCGCCGCAAGCATCAGCGCATCATTGCCGATCACATCTGTTACTTCCGGCTCGCCTTTTGTCAGCGTGCCTGTTTTGTCGAACACGAGAGTATCAAGCCCCGACGCGAGCTCGAGGGCCCCCGCGTCCTTTATCAAGACACCGTTCTGCGCTCCGATCCCGGTGCCCACCATTATCGCGGTCGGCGTCGCGAGCCCCAGCGCGCACGGGCATGCGATTATGAGAACGGATATGAATATCGTCAGCGAAAAAATAAAGCTCTGGCCCGCCAGGAGCCAGCCGATAAATGCGAACAACGCGATAAGGAACACAGCGGGGACGAACACGGCGGATATCCTGTCGGCAAGGTCCTGTATCGGCGCCTTGCTTCCCTGCGCCTCTTCAACCATTTGTATGACGCTCGCAAGGAACGTGTCCTTCCCGATCCTTTCAGCCCTGAACTTGAAAGTGCCGGAACCGTTGACGGTGGAGCCGATCACCCTGTCTCCCGCATTCTTCTCCACGGGAATGCTCTCGCCGCTCACCATGGACTCATCCACGGACGAATGTCCCTCAACAACAGTGCCGTCCACCGGCACCTTGCCGCCCGGTTTTACCATAACGATGTCATCTATCTCTACCTCGTCGATGTCGACCTCTATTCTTTTTCCATTCCTCTCAACGATCGCGGTCTTTGCCTGCAGACCTATCAGTTTCTTTACAGCCTCGGATGTCCTTCCTTTTGCGAGAGCCTCAAAATATTTTCCCAGAAGTATGAAGGTGATCAGGAATCCGGCGACCTCGTAATATAGATCTCCCATCCCGTAGGTTGTGTTACCGCCAAGGATGGATATCGTCACGAAGAGGCTGTAAAGATATGCGGCGCCAACACCCATGGCTACAAGCGTGTCCATGGTGGCAGTCCTGGTCCTGACCAGCGAAACTATCCCCCTTGTAAAAAATATACTGCCGAAGAACATTATCGGGGTGGTCAGCACGAATTCGATGACGGCGGCGCTTCTCATCATCCGCTCGGGCATGGGAAAGTTGAACAAAACCGCCAGCATGTAATAGAGGAGCGGGAGGCTTAAAACAAATGATCCCGTGAACCGGACAAAAAGGTCCATTTTGTCGCGTTCCCTCGCCTGTTTTTCAACATCCTCCGTTATCTCCTCCTCGTCAAAAGGAGTGTACCCTTCCCCTTTAATCGCCTCTTTTATTTTCCTGGGATTGACCGCAAGAGGGTTATATCTGATAACTGCTTTCTCGTTCACTCTCAGGTCCTTGGACATGATGCCCGGAAGGCTGTTGAGCGCGCCACCCACAATGCCGACACAATGAGGATTGTCCATCCCGACCACTTTCAGCTTAAGGAGCGTTCCTTCCTCGGTTTTCGGCCTGATGACGTGGTATCCGGTAGCTTCCACGACTTTTTCAAGTTTTTCAATGTTCGTGATGTTCGGATCGAATTCAACAATGGCCTTGTCGGATGCAAAATTAACGTTCGCGGATATTACGCCTTTAATGCTCTTCAGTGCGGTCTCGATGGCCGCTACACAGGAGGCACATGACATACCCGAAATGCTGATGGATATTTTTTCGGTCTTGCCTTTGGTTATGCCCTCAGCGTGATGGTGCATGTGTTCGTCCATTGAAGAGTTTTGCACTGAACCTCCTGCTATATGGAGAGTTTCTCCGCGAGCTCAAGGAGCGATCTGTCGATGGTCTTGGTAGGCTTGAGGGCCTTGGCGATATCTGTTGTGACCACGTCGCCGTTCACCAGCCCGACAAGCTTGTTCCGCTCTCCCTTTAGCAGCATCTCGACCGCCGCGGAACCCAGCCTGCAAGCGAGCGACCTTGACTGCGCCGATGGGGATCCCCCCCGCTGGATATGGCCGAGGATCGTGACCCGGACGTCAACCTTAAGCTTTTTGGATATGTAATCGCCGAGATCGTGGCCCCTGCAAACCCCTTCGGCAACCACTATAATGCTGCTCAGCTTCCCCCTGTCTATGCCTATCTTGAGCTTTTTGACCACGCTATCCATTGATAACTTGACCTCAGGGACAAGTATCACCTCGGCGCCGGCCCCAAGGCCGACCTCAAGGGCGATGAATCCATTATCCCTCCCCATGACCTCAATGACGAATATCCTCTCGTGCGAGGCTGCCGTATCCCTAATCTTGTCGATCGCATCCAGCGCGGTGTTTACGGCGGTGTCAAAACCGATGGTAAAATCGGTATAAGGAATGTCGTTGTCGATGGAGGCTGGCACCACCATTGAAGTGACACCGTGCTCATGCGCCATTTCATATCCGCCGGCCAGCGAGCCGTTACCTCCGATTATGATGAGCGCATCGATGCCGTGGTCCTTTATCTGTCTCGCAGCGATCTTTCTGAAAGAAGCCTTCTTGAACTCGGGGCACCTGTGCGTCCTCAGCATTGTACCGCCCCTATTGAGAATGCCGGAAACGGATTTAAGGTCCATGTGGTGGATGTCGCCGCCGATAAGGCCCGCGTATCCCCTTTCGACTGCCATCACCCTGATGCCGTGGAATATCGCCGTTCTAACGACGGCGCGAATCGCCGTGTTCATTCCCGGCGCGTCGCCTCCGGGGGTCACTATGCCGATCGTCCTTATCTTTTTCATTGCATCCCCTCCGATCTGGTCACTTTATTGATGGACAATTGAATTATATCAAGCATTTTGCCTAAATCCACAGGCGATATGCAAAGCGGCGGCATGATAACTATCACATCGCCTAACGGCCTGATGATCAAACCATGCTTTCTTGCTTCCATTATGACCTTTATGCCGATCTTGTCGACAGCAGGGAACTCTTTTTTTGTTCGTTTATCCCTGACGATCTCTATTCCGGCCAAAAATCCGGACTGCCTTATATCGCCGACATGTGCAAGTTTTTTAATCTCATTCAAACGCCTCGACAATAACTTTATCTTCGGCCGTAGTTTTGCTATAGTTCCTTCCTTTTTGAAAAGATCGATGCTCGCATTCGCGGCCGCGCAGCCCAGCGGGTTCCCTGTGTATGTATGCCCGTGATAGAAGGTCCTGTGCTCCTCGTGTTTTCCCAGAAAAGCATCGAATATCCTTTGTGTAGTTAAAGTCGCGGCAACGGGCAGGTAGCCCCCCGTTATGCCCTTTGCCACGCACATCAGGTCCGGACTGACACCCTCATGATCGCAAGCGAACATTTTTCCCGTTCTACCAAAGCCCATGGCGACTTCGTCGACTATCATGAGAATATTATATTTCGAGCAGAGTTTTCTTATGCCTCCCAGATAACCTTTAGGATAGACCAACATGCCGGCGGCAGCCTGGACCAGAGGCTCAACTATCATCGCCGCGATCTCTTTGTGATGCTTTTTCATAATGCTCTCGACTTCTGATAGACATCTCATTTTGCATGTCCTTTTATCAAGCCCTAAAGGACAACGGTAGCAATAAGGTGTAGGAGCTTTGAATGATCTGAAAAGCAAAGGCTTGTAGATCTTATGGAAAAGATCTATCCCTCCGACCGAAACTGAACCGATCGTGTCGCCGTGGTATGCATTTACCAGCGTCAGGAACTTTTTCTTTTTTGTCTGTCCGGTCTGCTGACAGTACTGGAACGCCATCTTAAGCGCGATCTCTACCGCCTCTGACCCTGAATCCGAATAGAAGACCTTTTTTAATCCTTTTGGCGCGATATCGATCAGCTTTTTCGCCAGTATCGTTGCCGGAACGTTTGAAAGCCCAAGCATGGTGGAATGAGCGATCTTATCCAGCTGAGCCCTGATCGCCTTATCGATAGCCGGGTGCCTGTGGCCGTGGACGTTAACCCAGAGAGAGGAAACACCGTCGATATACCATTTACCGTCAATATCCTTGATCCAGGCTCCTCTACCTTCTTCGATGATCACGGGCTCTTCTTGTAGAGCGTACTTCATCTGAGTGAACGGATGCCAGACGTATTTTTTGTCGATATCTTTCAGGCTCATAACAGTTTGCTCAGCACTTTTTGCCGTTCGATCTGGTCCACCAGAGAGGTGAAAGTACTGTTCGCCTTTATCCTGCCGATAACGGGGATGCCGGACAGATCTTCAATGTCCTGCGCATTGGTCTTCTCCGACGGATCGCTCCCTTTATACCCGTTCAATATGACCCCGATAATTTTTACGCCAGCTTTTCTCAATACCTTGATGGTCATCAGTGTGTGATTTAATGTCCCCAGTCCGGCGCGGGCGATTATGATGCACGGGATATTAAGGTCTTTTATCAGGTCGGTAACGAAATAATCCTTCCTTATCGGAACAAGCGCTCCCCCTATTCCTTCCACAAAAGTGATGTCCCTCCACCGCTTCAAACTATTTACATGTTTTATTATTTTCGGGATGTCTATTTTGACCTTTTCGCTCTTTTTGGCGGAATACGGGGCCAGCGGTTTTTTGAACCTGATGGGATTTATCACATCGATGTTATCGCTTATCTTGAGAAGGTCCTTATAGAACAGCGGGTCATCGATGCCGCCGCATGATATCGGCTTGCTTATGCCGATGTTCCGGCCCGCCATTTGAGCCGCCTTTGCAAGTCCTGCCGTGATGAATGTTTTTCCGACATCCGTATCGGTGGCCGTCACAAAATAAGCCTTACCCAAGGAACTTCTCCTTGACCTCGGCCAGCTTTGAAACAAGGTGGTCTATGTCCGCTTTCGTGTGCGTTGCCATGACGGTAAGCCGCAGTCTTGACGTATCCCTGGGGACCGTGGGGGGCCGGATGGCCGAGAGAAGTATCCCGTTATCGAAAAGATATTGAGAAGCATCCATCGTCTTTTTGGTATCCCCTATCATCAGGGGTATTATCTGCGTTTCGGAGCCGATCACGTCGTATCCGAGCGGGTCCAGCTTTTTCCGCAGGTGACCGATGTTATCCCACAGTTTTTTCTGAAGGGTGTCGTCCGTGCTTATTATCTCGAACGATGCGGATGCCGCGGCAGCTATGGCCGGCGGAAGCGCAGTGGTATAAATGAACGACCTGGCCTTGTTCCTTAAGTATTCTATCAGGTCCTTTGAGCCCGCCACAAAGCCTCCTAGCGCGCCGATGGCCTTGCTCAGCGTTCCCATGATGATGATGTTGTTGTTCTCGGGCAGTATCAGGTCCACAACGCCGGTGGAATGCGCAACGTCAAGCATCAGCATGGCGTCATATTTTTCGGAGAGCTCCAGCATCTCTTCCACGGGCGCTACGTCGCCGTCCATGCTGAATATGAAATCGGAAACTATCAGCCTGCGCCTGGCTCCGGCGGATTTCTTAAGCGCTTTCTCCAGCTTTTCCAGGTATTTGTGTCCGTACACCATAAGCTTGGCACCCGAAAGTCTTGCCCCGTCTATTATGCTGGCATGGTCAAGCTTATCGAATATCACCGCATCTTCTGGTCCAACAAGGGCCTGTATGGTTCCCACGTTCGCCATGTATCCCGTGGGGAAAACTATAGAGGCTTCGGTATCCTCGTAAGCAGCAATGATCTCCTCCAGCTCTTCGTGCACGTCAAAATTGCCGGAGACAAGCCTTGACGCCCCTGAGCCCACGCCGTATTTCTTTATGGCCTCAATGGCCCTCTCCTTTACTTTGGGATGTTCCGACAGCCCCAGGTAATTGTTCGAGCAGAAGTTTATGAGCTGCTTGCCGCCGATGGTGAGCTTGGGTCCGAACGAATTCTCGATCATCCTGAGCGTCCTGTAGAGGTTCTCCCTCCTGAGCTCCGAAAGCTCGGTCCTTAAAAAGTCGAATGCCTTCATCTTTTCACCTTCTCTATTTCCAGCCCGAGGTCGGATATCATCCTGATATCCTCCTCCGGCTTGTTGCCTTTGGTAGTGAGGTAATCGCCCAGCAGGGTCATGTTAGCGCCCGCGATGAACATGAGGGGCTGAAGACTGCCCAGGCTCCTCTCTCTTCCTCCGAATATCCCGATATCCTTGTCCGGCAATACGAACCTGTATGTCGCCAGCAGTCTTAGCGCCTCCAGCGGCGGCATTACGCGGAGTTTTTCAGCTCTTGTGCCTTTGACCGGATTAAGTATGTTTATCGGAACGGACGCCGGATCGAGCTCTTTAAGCTGGAACGCCAGCTCCACCCTCTGTTCAAGGGATTCTCCCAGGCCGAATATCCCGCCGCAGCAGGTCGAGAGCCCGGCCTCTTTTGCGTTCTTCACGGTCCTTACCCTGTCATCGAAAGAATGCGTGGTGCAAACCTTGTTAAAAAAGCTCTTTGCGGCTTCAAGATTATGGTGGAACCTTTTAAGCCCCGCCTTTTTTAGTTTTTTAAGCTGATCTTTGGACAATATCCCGATAGAGGTACAATGATCGATATCGACATCGCGGTTTATCCTGGCTATAGCTTTGCATATCTCGTCGATCTCCTTTTCGCTCTTGATGCTTTTCCCTGAGGTCACTATGCCGAAGCAGGTCGCCCCGCCGGCTTTTGCGGATACGGCGCTTTTATACATTTCTCCGGAAGAAATGAGCGGATAGACGTCGACCTTTGCCTTGTGATGAGCCGACTGCGCGCAGAACATGCAGTTCTCGGAGCACCTGCCGGACCTCGCGTTCACAATGGAGCAAAGCTTGACCCTGTTGCCTTTGTAGCGCCGCCGTATCTCGTTCGCGGAAAATATCAGGGCGGGCGTTTCGGCATCGGAGCGTTCAATAAGCCAGAGCGCGTCATTAAAAGATATTTTTCTTCCTTTAAGCGCGCTGTTG
>Ga0315295_10001218_pt1 | contig 22127 bp, 37 predicted proteins | sample YL17G14_0_MG_FD_204453 | JGI IMG/M metagenome (GOLD analysis project Ga0315295, IMG submission 204453) | Sediment microbial communities from Yellowstone Lake, YNP, Wyoming, USA - YL17G14_0 | ecosystem: Environmental > Aquatic > Freshwater > Lake > Sediment | place: USA: Wyoming | collected...
AGGTTTTAGTGAAAGAATTTTGGTTACAATTTTGGGATCGGTCGAGGATATCACAGCTCCCTTCTTAGTCATTTATATTTCGCAACAAAATTACTGATACATCCGAAGAACCTCTTTGATCACCTCGTGCCTCTCAATGTCAGCCTCTGTAAATTGGATATGTTGAATATTTTCAGACTCGGTCAATTTCAAAATCAAATCGGAAAGTCCATTGTGTTCGAACCCCCGGTCATGCTGCATGACGTCTCCGGCAATCACCAACTTTGAATTAAATCCGATCCGAGTCAGGAGCATCTTCATCTGACTCGGGGTGGAGTTTTGCATCTCGTCCCCGATGATCCAAGCATCATCAAACGTACGACCTCGCATATAGGCGAGGGGACACACCTCAATCTTACCATCCTCCATCATCGTCTTGATCTCCTTGGGGCGGAAGTACCTCGAGAGGGCGTCAAACATGGGCCGGGTCCATGGACTCATCTTCTGCTCGAGAGTTCCGGGAAGGAACCCGTGCTGCTCGTCGACGCTTACGGCCGGACGAGTCAGGATCAACTTCGAGACGCCCCCACGTAGGAGGGTTTTCGATCCAACATTGCACGCCAAGAGAGTCTTGCCAGTTCCGGCCGGGCCAGAACCTATCACGATGGGAATCTTGGACGCGAGTAAATCTATGTAGCGGCGTTGGGCGAGATTCCGTGGGTTGAGCATTTAGTCTACAATGGTTCACAAACCTTATCAGGTTCCGGGTTCTTGATTCTGTATTGAAATTGAACCTTGGACGGCCAGACGTACCCGTACGCGCCCCAGGACCCCACGTCAAAGTGATAATAGTCGGGCTTCTTGCGGTTCAGGGACGCCTGGTGAGACTTGTGGATAGGGTCCCAACCCCACCACCACGGCGGCCGTGGGTTGGCGCAGTGCGGAAGGCGCGCCATGTTGTTCTTGTAGCCACGGGCTACCCACTCGTCAATCATAGTGTTCATGTACTTGGCGAGAAAGCAGGTGTGGCCCTTCCACATGAGCGTCGCAGGGTGGTTGACCCACCCTTTTGTGATTCCATTCAAGGCCCGCCATAATTGCCAAGCCTCGACCCTCTGCTTTCCTAGCCTCCGGTAGTCCAGCGCCTTGGCGCACGCCCCGATGTCCGCGAACGGGACGAAGGTGTTGACCATTTTGAATTTTGAATTTTACTTTGAAATTGAAGAATCGTCTGGAGGACACGACCTATATTTTTCAAGGGCCTTCTGCGCCCCCTTGCCCTCTGGCTTGTAGTAATTGTCCTTGAAAATTCTCTGAACTTTTACAATTTTGGATTCATCTGAAACTATGGTCCCGTCAGGTAAGAGGTACATGTCCTCCCCGACGGGGTTGCGCTTGCGGTACTTGAGAACCTTCCCGAGATCGTAGTCTGGCTCGGAGATGAAGCCTGCCATTAGAATAATGGGCGAGATATTTCCTTAATATTATCCAACGACTGCTGGGCCCATTCTTGATGATTGCAGAATACAGCCAGACTGAAATGTTCGAGATTGGACTCGATGGTTTCATATGCGTAGTGATCTTTAGGGGTCACGGATAATATACGGTCTGCGATCCTGGACGCCTCTACGGCGATCCGTAATTTTTCAGACTCTGAATTTATTTTTGAAATTCGATCAAGAAGACATTGAAGGGTTCCACATCGGATCTCGAGAACGAGTTGATCCATTGCTAATTTACACGATAAATTGACCGGCCGTCCGGCGTGTTACCGATGTGAATCACCAATCCGTTCAAGAGCTCCTTGGCAAAAGTAGCGGCCCAGATGGTGGTTGGCGGGGCCGACACTACTGCGAGGCAATTGAGACATGCACAGTTCATTTGACTTGAATTTATAAATTAAATTGATCGAGCTAGCGGGAGCGCGACATCATTTTTCTTCTGAATCTCGACAAGCTTGGCTGCGACATAGATCGAGAGATCAAGGGCCTCCTCGAGCGCCTCCTGGACCCAGTCCAGGCCCGAGTTCTTGAGGAGCCCGTGACCGTACTGCTTGCGGCCCTTTGCCATGCGGGACTCTATGAGACGGAGAATTTCGGGATTAAGTTCACTCATTACATTTCATACGCGCCACGTCTTAAACCACGTTCACCTCTGGACTGCAGAACTCGACCCCCAACTCGGTCTGCATAGTGATGAGACCCTTGACGGCGCTCCGGACCGTGAAGAGGAGCAGCTCACCGTCGTACTTGAGGATGACCTTCTGACCCTTGGCGAGGACGTGCCCGCTGAACTGGGTCCGGAAGTTGTTCGCGATGGCCGTAAAGTCGCCTGGCGCGGCCGGGCCCGTCTTGAGCCACTCCGCCTCGAGGGTACACGCCTTGATGACAAAGTCGCGCATGGGGATCAGGAAGTCCTCGACCGTGACCGGATCGCCGGCAAACTTGACGATGTGCCGACGCTGGACGGCGTTGATCGCGATGCACCCGGGGTCGACGCCGGCGTGCGGGGAGCACCTATAGACATGGCCGTTTTCACCGAGGGTCACGTACGCGGCGCGGGCGTCGAACGGGTTGACGTACACAAAGTTCGTCATGGCCTCATCCTGGGAGGGCGCGTTGCAAATGACAAAAGTGCGGGCCATGGTCTTTGAGTCTTTGGGTCTGATTGACAGGCGTCGCTTCAACATCTGTCAGTCACACGACATGTTTTTTAAAGAATGGGGTCGCGGTGAACCCAATGCAAGAGTTTATGTTTGGTATTATTTTTGGTCTCATAGTCGGACGTATCCGTAAACCACCGCCGGTGAAAAAGGACACGGCCGTCCAAGCGGACGAGTTGGTCGTCCCTGCAAAGTCTTCTGCAATTTCAATTCAAAATTCAAAACCTAGATACATTCCCTACTTGGTGAACTTCTGGGGACCCGACTCGATGTAAAACACCTTGGCGAGCTGATACGGCGACTTCCATCCGTCACACGCAAAAGTCCACAAGTTCTTCTTGGGGTCGGGACGTGTCAGCTTCGGGTTGACGGGGAGAGGGACGAACGTCAAGAGCAAAAGCCACCACTGGTTCATTACACTACATTGCGTTCAAATCTCTAAGCTCTAAGTCGAGACGGCGGCGGCATGCAGGGTGGGCCGGGTCGGTGATGCAGCGGCGCCAGGTGCGCTGGAGGACCTCGGCGTTGTGGTTCGCCATTATCATCTCGGTCCGGAGCGGAGCGTAGATGACTCGGTTGTAGACCGTGAGGGCGTTATCGATGACAGCTCCGATGTGGGCGTCGATGTAAAGGATCGGGACGTTCATGGCCGCCCAGACCACATTCTGAATCAAAATTCGACATTGCTCTAGGATATCCATCACGAACTGCGCGTTCTGGTACCGGTGCTCCAAGTCCATGAAAGCGCCGTCTATGACCTCTTCAGTCAGCTTGTTATCTTCGTCCAAAAGCACACCAGCCTCGACCCAGTGGGCGTGATTGACGCGGAGGCCTAGCTGGAACTCGAGCACGCCGCGTAGGTCCGTCTCAAACTCTTCCAGCTGTACGTCCACTCCGCCGATAGCCTTGCGGGGCGCCCGTGGTGTTGCCATTTTGAGTTGCTTTTCTCTTCGGTCTGGACTGTGTGGCTCGGGCAGGACTCGAATTTTTCAATTTACGAATTAAATTAGTCGCACTGTTAGAATTAAGACCGGCCGCTGTGAGTTCTTTAAGGACCTTGGCCTTGGTCTTGTTCGTAGAGGTTCCGTAGTAGAAGCTCAGATTGCCCCGGTTCACGAGATTCTGGAGGGACGCGGGGATCTTGGGGATCAGAATATTGGTCGTGTAATTTTTAGTAGGAATTGAGTTGCGTAGGGCGTTCTTGACGAGCCGGATGTAATTGCTTTCGGTGACGTAATTGCTGGTGATCCTCATGAGGTTTCGGGTGTACGTGCCACTCTCCAAGTTGAACTTGATCGTCCGGCCCTCCTTGGAGAGCTCGCCGGCCGCCACGATGATTCTGCCCTGATTTCTGGTCGGCAATTGAAAGTGACGCGAGCCCGACTCGAGGAGGTTGTGGACCCGGACGAAACTCTTGTGGTACCGGTTCGTCGTGGGATTGTACTCGATGAGATAAAGGTAGACGCCGTCGGGCAAGGTCGACGTGTTTGTGTTTCTATAGGTCCTGTTGAGGTTGAGGTTCGCACGGGTCTGGCCGTAGTAAATTTTGGGCCAGTGACTGGGGACGCCGGTGACGTGGTTTGATTTGAGGATTTTCTGGACGCGATTTATTGCATTGCCGCGGTTGACGACGGGCCAGGGGCGACCGTTGGTCACCCCGAATAGTTTAGCGACGTTAATCGTTGGATGGTCCATTACAATTTACAAACAAAATTACTCTTCCATCGGGTCGTAGTTCTCGTCAGTCTCCATGTCGGACGCGCCCGGCTCGGCTCCCGAGCGCCACTGCTGCTCTTCGTGGATCTCATTCTCGAGGCGGTCCACCTTGGCGCGGTTCTTGGCGATGAGGCCCCGCATGAAATCTGCGTACTCTTGTGCGATCGGGCTCGCTCCGTCGAACGGCATGTTCTCGGTGAGCATCGCGTCGATCGCGGCCGACTCCTTGTCTTCGGCACGGCGCTTGGCCGCCCGGAGGTTCACGAGGGTCTGCTCGTGCATGGTGATGCGTTCACTGAGAGGCGTGTCAAAGTACGCATCGACAGCCGCCGCCTCAAGGTCACCCGTGCAATAATCGCCGCCTGCGATTTCCCAAAGGTCATCTTTTGTGAATTTCTCGAGCACGCAAGTGGCCATGAAGTGATACATCGAGGGTGTGATTGATTCGTTCAGGTACTCCTCAAACTCGGAGTAAGTCCAGACGAAGCAGGGCTCCTCGCCCTCGTACTCGCCCTGGTAGCCGCACAGGAGGCCAGCGTTGTTCCAGCCAAGGGAGGAGTTGGGAGACATGATTGTTTTGAGGTATTTTCATTACACGCGTAGACTCTAAGGCGAGTACAGGACACGAATTTTTACTCCTGGGTCTCACCCTCCTCCTTCTTCGTCAGCATCGCCAGGGTGATCTTGAACGCATTTGCCGCGGCCGTCTTCTCGGGCACCTTGTCGGGCATGGTCTCGTTGATGGCGGCCAGGAACGCCTTGTACATGGTCGTGGCCTCGACAGCCTCCTTGAGCTCGGCGTTCGCCTCCTTCAAGTCAGCCTTCAGATCAGTCACGCGGTCGAGAGCCTTCATCAGAGTCTTGGAGGTGGTGGCCATTGTTACTTCTAGGGAGGCCCAAGTTTTTATCTGGGTTTAGAGTAGGAATGTCTTCGAAGAGGCCCCGGGCAGAAGAGGAGCCATCGGGCCGACCTCGCCGCGGCGCTGCAGTTGCAGCGAATATAGCTAGGAGAAAAAATATCAAACAGCCCGCCGTAAAAGGAACGAATTTCAATAGAAGTTTACTTCCAAATAATTTACCTAATAGTGCTACATGGGGATCCAAGTACATGAACAACTTGAGGCCATACGTCACTAGTCGGTTATGGGCTCAGCAAATGAAAAACAATACAGGAAACGGAACGTTAAATACTAGACCGACACAAGAATCCATATACTTGGCTCTCGCCACATCTCTTGGTGCGCGGTACACAACCACTGGTCGCGGAGGAGGACTTGAAGACGCTCCTTTTATTCCAGGTGTTGCGGCTATACCTACTATTCAGCGCAAACTATGGGCTACGACAGTTGCTTACATGCCTAAAAATGATATACAGCAGATTATGGCCGGTCATGAAGGTATCCAAGGGTACACCACACCTCTCAATATCAAGAATGTAAATTCGGCTGTAGTCGTCAATAACAAACGTCTAGCTGCGCCGGCGGGTGCTATAACTAGTTTTTATAGACCAGCTTTCACACAGGTCTGTGTAGGAAATGGTGAATGGCTTATAAACGGGTTCAAGGTTGACAAGGCTGGAATTAATAGTCTCGTCGATACATTCAAGATTGATAAAAGCGTCGTGAACCTCGCTACGGCCGCAACTGGAAAGGGTAGTACACAAGCAGAATCTGACATAGCCAAATTTACAATAATAAATTGGCCACAAGGAAACTCTCAGAACTTTTCCAAGGCGCATCTCATCGTTACTCTCGGTGAGGACAAGGTTGGTGCGGGTGAGGCTTCCGGTGCCAAAGGCAAAGAGATTGCTCAGCTTAGATACACGCTATTCGCTATATACTACATGTGGTACGACCTTCATAGACCAGATGCCCCGGCTCACCCGTGGAAGAAAATACCCGTCGGAAACCTGACTCTTGAGGCGGTGTTTTTGGCGGCCGGTGCGGCCGGTGCGGCAAGCACGCTCGTTTCCGCCCAAAACTCTCCTACAATGATGCAGGTTCCAGGTGCTCGCAAGTACATCACCGCGCCTGTTCGGTCAGTCGACCTGAACAAGTTTTGTGCTATATTCAGATTAGATCGCAAGCGTTTCGCCTACGCCATTACCAACGTCAACCGTAAGTTCGTAAATGGTATGTCCAAATATTTCAATATGATCAAGAAAAATATGAATGCGCCTTCAAAAAACAAGGTGCGATACAACTTGAACAGGCCCAACATCAACTTGAAAGTGCCTCTGTCTTCGTCGAATTTGGTTTTGCCGACAGGATTACCAGCTTTCAAACCAGCGATTTTGCGCGAACCTAGGAAAAATATGAACGTCGCCAGGAAAAAGGCCGAGTTGAACTGGCTGAAAAAGGTGAAGAATGTTGGCGGCAACGGCCTCAACCGCAAGTCGCTCAATAACGCAATACGCACCTTTGAAACAGGTGTGCGCGCCGCACCGGGTGAGAGCCAAGGTGCCAGCCGCGGTGAAGGCTATTCAAGATCAATTGTAGGTGGCGGGAATAACACCAACATGGAGAACACAGCCACGTCCGGTACAAAATGGCTAGGCGTCTTCAATCGCAAGGATTCAAAGGAGCTTGAAAACTTGATATCGAAAGGTAATTGGGCAGGTATAATTCGCTCCATTAAAGCTCGTAGTAATTTGTCCACCGATCAGAAAAAACAAGTGTTCAGGGAAGTGGTACGTAGTAAGTTACAGCCCAATAATAGTAACCGTCTCTGGAACTCCTCTAATCAAATGAAGGTTAGCGCGAATTCAATAGTCCAGAATGTAGCGAGGGCGCCACAGTCGCAGTTCCTTCGTGCGTACGCCAATTTCCTCAAAGACCATGCGAATTTGGCACCTGCTCTTAATGCAAAACTCGTGAACATGGCCGGAACAAACGCTAATGCAGCCATGAAACTCACTATGAAGCGCACCCAGAATCAGCGTCGCACAGAAATGAATCTTGGGTAAGTATTATAGAATGAACAATCTTCAAAAGATTAGACAACGCTTGAATAAAGCAAGGGCTGAACGGGTCAGTCGGGCTAAGGCACTCCCAGCGGTACCTAGAGTAATTCTAGATGCAAATTATGTCAATCCAGTAACTCTCGAGTTCCCAAGAAAGATGGTGGCGTACGAGATCAAAAACCGTACGACAGGCCGTACCAACTACTACAATAAGGAAACTTTCCGTAAGCTCATAAAGGCTTTCCGTACAGACTATGAGCTTCTGATGGCCAACCCCAAGGTGCCCATTCCGGGTGCGCGCAACCCCGTGACCCGTGGTCCCATCTACCCACGGAACGTGCGTCGCGTCACGGTTGCCGCCAAGAAGAAGACCCCCAGCCCCAATACAGCCGCCAAGAAGATCCAGAGCGCCGTCCGTAAACGCCTGTCCAAGAAGTCGCGCTCCAAGTAAAGGACTAATTTGTGTCTAAAATTAGATGGCCTCTCAGTCGCCCCTGGACCCGTACGCGGTCCTAGGAATTCCACGTGAGGCTCAAGATGCTGACGTCAAGAAAGCCTATCGCAAACTTGCCCGCGAGCACCACCCAGACAAGGGCGGTGACGCCGAGAAGTTCAAGAAGGTCCAGGAGGCCTATGAGGTCCTGAGCGATCCCCAGAAGCGCGCCAACTTCGATCAGTTCGGGAGCGCCGAGGGAAATCCCATGGGATTTCCCCCCGGCGCAGGAGGGTTCCCACCCGATCTGTTCGCTCAGATGTTCGGTGGGTTCCCCGGGGCTCACCACCGGGGAGGACCGGTCAGGCGTCCCGACCACGATCACGAGATTCGCATCTCCATGGAAGAGTCGTACCGGGGAGCGTCCAAGAACCTCAAACTGACGCTCACGAAGCCGTGCATGGCCTGCCGCAAAAAGTGCCAAAATTGTGGCGGCCGCGGAAACGTCCACATGCAAATGGGCCCAATGGCGTTCCAGCAGCCGTGCCAGCCGTGCGGCGGTCGGGGTCACGCCCGGACAGGCTGTGCCGAGTGCAACCAGAAGGGCCACAAACTCGAGCACCTCAATTTAGAACTGAAAATCGTCCCGGGGTCAGAGGCGGGCGACGTCATCACGTGTCATGGCCTCGGAGAACAGGCCCAAGGGCCTTCAGAGGAGCCGGGAGACCTTAAATTTCACATCAAAGTTCAGGAACACCCCGAATTCATGCGTCAGGGTATAGACATGATATGGACGACTAGGATTTCGTTCGCAGATTCGGTTATCGGGAAGGAGATCCGGATCCCACACTTCGACGGGGAGATTGTTCTCAACACGTCGGAATGGGGCGTTCTGGATCCCCGGGAAGATTATATCATTCCTGCCAAGGGGTTTCAGGTCGGGCACAACAAGGGACGGCTACGTGTATCATTTAACATCATCTATCCACCGGCCAATGTCCGCTTCAATCTTTCAAAGTTAACAGAGCAATAGCCAAGGCGGCCGACATGCTACTGATGGTCGCCTGATCCTGCAAAATATGAAGAATCTCACCCATATTTGCCTGGGCGTGATGAAAGGCGAAATCGTTCAGAGCATCCGGTATGAGACCCAAGGTCGCGCCTCGTACCACGTGCTTTTTAAGAAGGGTCGTGGATCGAATGGTCCGCTTCGTGATCGGGTGGCGCTGGACCCGGCGGACGGTGATCCGGACGTGAATACACGTCTCGACCATCTTATTCGTCTTGCTCTAATAGATGCCATAGAATATCTCGGCGATCACGCGACTCGATTTTTTCACGCGAGACGAAGAGGCGCCCTTCCGGTCCGCATCTTCTCGGATCCTGTCGGACGGCGTCCGTAAATTCATAGACAAGTTTACCCCGACCCCTGTAAGCTGTGTAGCGCGAGCAGCGACCCGTGCGGACGTAGGGACCCTTGATAAAGTAAAGGCACTTCTCACAGGCCGGTACGTTCATTACATTCACTAGACATTTCCTAACCGCAAAGTCCCCGCACCTCGGCGTAGCTCATCTTGCCCTCGGCGAACCGCGCCATTGCGTCCGTCTGGGCCGGGTCGTTCACGATCACCGCACAGTGCGCCAGGAGCGGATCGATGGTCGCAATCTTGGCGAGCTTCGAGGAGATCACCTCCTCACCGTCATCCTTCTGCTCGGTCACTTCGGCATTCTGAGGAAGGTCCTCGGTGCGACGGCACGCGACAACGACCGAGCCGATGGGACCGCGCCCCTCGGGTGGGTCCTCCACCCGACTGTGGTAGGTGACCATGGCCCTCTTGCGCGGGTGGTTCATCTGAGTCACGCGGTAGTACCAGTTACTACCCTCCTCGATGAGCTCCCAGCCGATGGGCCGGTTCGGCTCGTTGACGGACTGAATAGTGCCGTTCTGGCAAACCACATAGAGCTCATTCTTGACCGGGCCACCCTCGAGGTCGAACCCGTACTGATAGGTCGACATGGTCGGGTACAGGCCCGTTGGTGGGTACAGAGGGTCGATGCGCTCGGCGAAGAACTTGAGGCCGGGAGTAATGAGGGGCGCCATTTGTTTTTGGGTGACTTACTGAACGCTTCTCGTCCTCCTCAGCGGCACAGAACGCGTTTTTTTAGGGCTCGACTTGCGTCTGGCGCTGGGGGCCGGAGTGTAATTATGTCGGTACAATTTCATATATGAAATGAGATTTCGGTTTGGAACCGCATTGTGATATTTAGATTTTCCAAAATCTATGAGCCACATACCTGAAATCTGTCCTTTAGAATTCGTAGAAACAATTATATTATCTCGGTGCAAATTCCCGTGTTCGATGCCCGCCATCTGAAGACGTCTAACCAGCCAGCGTATATAATTTTGTATAAATTTATCATAAATTTTAGTGGGCGGGTTCAACTTGTAATATTGCTTCAAGGTCATTGCCCCGACACGATTCATAATAAACATATTCAAACTATTAATATTCTTAGACCCATACCCAAGTTCTCTAGTAATATTCGTATTACCCGATTTCAATTTGAGTTTGACGATATTTCCATTTTTCACCTTGGGCACCATACCGGTGGATCCAAGGCGCTTGAGAATGTTGAATTCTGTAGTAGAATTCATTTTTTGAATCTTCATGAGTCTACCATTATTCGTTGCAAATACCCGACCGTACACACCACCTCCCATATACGACACGGGGGTTGGCCAGTTCTTCTTATTTAGACGCACGCGATTGGAGAGGTTCTTTGCCGCTTTTATTCGCGCCTCCATACTTTTCACTGGGAATATTTCTTTGTGTCATAGCTTCCTTGACCCGGATTGATTTTTGAGTATAAACTGAATGGTCCTTGGACTTCTTGGCCGAGTCGCGCTTATTCTGACGTTTCGTCGAAGGGTCCATATTGTTGAATTTATAAACTAAATTGAGGAGACTGGCCGGATCAGGACACGAATTTAAGACTTGGTCTAATGTAAAGGCATGGAACCAGAGTGCCCAGTGTGCCTCGAGCCGCTCTTAGGGACGCTCGTCGAGCTCGGGTGTTGCCACAAGAAGGTCCACATCCAGTGTTACGTGACAAAGTGCCCTATGTGTCGGGCGGACTTGCCCGTGCCTATTCATGCTCAACAGGTCCAACACGTCATCGTTCCCGTACCCGTGTGGCCCCAGCCTCATCCCGTCTCGCCGTTTAATAAATTCGTCGTGAATTTTATTTGTATTGGGCTCGTTGGCGGCGGGTTATTTTGGGGTCTGGGAACTCAGTATTTTTAATGTCAGACTATTGTACCTATGAAGGACCTCACCATCCCTGTCATCATTAACTTGATCTTCTGGGGCTTCGCTCTGGGCTGGGTGATGAATCTCGAGAAGAAGCGGTGCGGCTGCTCCAAGGACTGGCGCCGGGACTACATGAAGTACTTTTTCATGGCCGTGATTGCCTTCCAGTTTGTGATCCTGTCGGGCAAGGAGAAGCTCGTCAAGTTAGTCGCCGCACCTGTGGGCCTGGCGACCCTGGTGTACATCGGCGTCTCGATATCGTACATCGACAGCCAGCGCAAGAAGCACTGCGACTGCTCCAAGTCGAACGAGCGCATGATTCTGTTCGCCTTCTCGATATTCCAGGCTGCATTCATCTCGTGGGCCGTTTTCAAGAAGTTGCGCGCGGCGGCCTAGACGTCATACTCGCGGCAGGCCAGTGGATCCTCCTCACACTGTCTCTGGGCCAAAAGTTCACGATCTCGCTGACGTGCATAGGCCGCTGATATCTCCTCGACGTGGTCCCACGCGACGCGACACGCCGGCTCATTCTCATAGCCGTAACAGATATTCTGAGCGTGTTGGATCGCAACCTTTACATTTTTGATAGTGACTTTCCCGGACCCCTCGGCCCGGATGGAAAAAACAGGTCGTGCGAGAGCCATGACGAGCATTTTGCTATATAGAGACACGACCTTTTATATAGCAAAATGAAGATCACACTCAAGGCTAGTGAAGTCGCCGCGATCCTTGGTCGCAATCCATACAAGCCTCGCAAGGAGGTCCTAGACGAACTCTGGAAGAAGTACAGCCCGGACACGTTCACTGGCAAGACCAAGAGGGATCGGGCCGAGGAAGCCCTGGGCGCGTCGGACGAGGCCCGGAAGGTTCTGGCTGGTGCCCTCGCGGTCAAGGCCAAAGATTCGGCCGAGGCGGCCCGGACGTTCGAGGAGGCCAAGGCGGCTGTCAATTCGGACTCGAAATTGAGCGCCGAGCAGAAGGCCGAGGTCATCGAGCACGTCCGGTCCAAGGTTTACACGACCCATGGGACGCGCTCAGAGGACAAGACGTCCGACAAGGTCGAGGCCGATACTGGGGCGCGCCTGGTACGGGACAATTCATTCTACAAATTGGATGTGGCCGAAATCCGAGGGCACAAGTTTGTGGTCTGTGGGAAGATTGACCGGATCGAGGAGTGCCCAGACGGGTCACGAGTCCTGGTCGAGATCAAGAATCGTACGAACCGCCTGTTCCGGCGCGTCGTCGATTACGAGATGGTCCAGGTTCAGGTCTATCTGCAGATGCTGGGTCTTGTACGGGCTCGTTTGGTCGAGCAGTACAACAACCAGGTGCTGAGTCACGACATAGATCGTGACGAGGAGTTTTGGGCTAACGTGGCCATGCCTGGTCTCACGGCCTTCTGTGAAGAGCTGGCTGAGTGCCTAGGGGAACAAAGCAACTAGGAGAAAGTACAGGGACGTGATGATCAGCGCCTTGGTGCGATCCATGGTCGCACCGAAGGAAATCAGAAGCAGCAGGAAGCCGTTCTTTATCGAGGGGAACTTGGGGCGACGCTCCTTACGCAGCTCAATGTCTGCGACAGAGTCTTCCATTTTAATATTATACAACAAATTTAATTCTTCGTCACCCAGACCCGGCCCTCCACAAAGTCCTCAAAGGTCACCATGTAAACCTCGTCATCGTCGTCCGCCTTGAGCTCCCAGCCCTCGCCCTGTGTGAACTCGACCACGATGCAGTCCATGAAGCGAGTCTTCTTCTTGTGCTTGACGGCCAGGGTCACCTCCTTGCCGACCAGGGACTCGAACCAGGACTCGTAAGTCTCCAGGTCGTTCGCCAGCTCATCACGCTCCTTCGCCAGGTCAAGAACAGCCTCGATAGCTTCCATTGTACTTTCTAGACGGCTCGCGCTTTTATCTGTGTGCTTGTAGTAGGAAAGATGATGCATCTTCGTCTGGCCGGAGCGATCGCGGTTCTTGGTCTGATTTTCACGAGCCGACCATGGCTCCAGTGGCTCCATACGCTCAGTCCAGAGGCTGGTCTCTTCATCAAGCATTTTGTAATTTTACTAGCAATTTACATTCTTGCATGGATCGATCCGTCCATAAAATTCGTCCATCGCCGGCAGGCCCTCGGAGTCCTGCTCGTGTACGTATCGTTCGTGATGATTTTCAATTATCAATCTGACTGGATCCAGGACTCCAAGTCGGACAATGTGGGCGATCAGACTCTGGACGGGGCCGTGTACAACAGAGCCCGTAACGTGCTGAAGCTGGAACCCGAGCCGGCCCGTATTCTGACCTTCGTCGTCGTGCCATTCCTACTCGTCCTCGCGGGGTCTCGACTCGTACGCAGCGGGCAGAAACTAAATATTGACTAAAATTAAATGGGAAAGTACAAGTCGATTTTTTTAGAGAGCTTTGCAGGCACTGGCGGCGCGCTTGGCGCGTTGGCGACCTCGCTCCTGATTGGCCTCGCGTTCGGGATTCCAGGTCTGATTCTGGTTACGAAGGAGAACAAAAAGCCCAAGTCGAAGCGGAACATGGGTCTGCTCGCGCTGGGACTCATTCTGATGGCGCTGGGAGTGGCGTTCGGACTGGGGTTCAATGCGGAAGGGCTCGTGAATGGTATTAAAAATCAATTATGAACGTGAAGCTCGCCCATGTGTCCTGGAGAGCTCTTGCGCGCTTGCCGCGGCGTGCGGCGCCCTTTGCAGTGCGCTTCGGGGCCAGGTCCTTGAGAGGCTCGTCTATGTACGAGCACTTATCGAGGTGGCGGTCCGAGTAGTAGTCCTCATAGTAGAACGCGTCGTCGATTTCCTCTGGCTCGGCGCCATAGGCCACGAGGGCGCGGTACGTTCGCTCGAGATCCTTGACGTCCTCAATGATCTCGCGCAGGATCATGGAGCGCCAGCGTTTAGGGAACGCCTCCGCGTACTCGAAGGCTTGTGTAATGCACGACTCGATAGCCTCACCGAACACCTCGGCACACTTGGTCTCGTGAGCCTCGGCGCTCCATTGGTCGCGAACCTTGTGAAACCCCCTGAAGTAGATGGGAGCGCGGCACATGGGGCACCCCGTCCCCGTGCCCTTCAGGTACCACGTCTTGACGCAGCCCGCGCAAAAGTCGTGGCCGCAGCTCAACTTCTGGAAGGGGCCCGACTCTCCGTAGCAGACAGAGCACTCCATGTTGCTTACTAGGCGTCGCGACTTTTTGGGTGACTTTGAAGGCCTGACCCTGGACCTTGGCTCGGACATGACATGTTTTTTCAGCTAAAGACTCTCGGCCTAGAGTAAGCAAGATGGCGACGATATCGATTCCACCCACGCGGCTGAACCGGGTCTCGCGAACGAATCAGAAGTCGCGCAAGTACTACACGATCCATTCCAATCCTAATAATGCATTTACTCTTAAAATTAACGAAAATAAACGGTTGGCCATAGTGGGCTTCAGGGAATTACAGGACGCCGTAAATATAAGTACTATGATCGAGACGCATTATATAGAGAAAAAGGAGTGGCCCGATATGACCCGGCCCGGGACACTCATTTTACCCGAAGGTCGATTCCAGGATCTCGTGCACGTCTTCGTGCGCGAGCGGGAGTTTGACGATCTCAAACTGGAGTGCACGAGGAATATCCTCGATATGATTTCGGTCGATCAAATTTTGAAGAAGAAATCGAGTTATTCATTCTCAGGCAACGTGTTTCAGTTCAGTGCTCCTTGTGAATTTTACCAGAATAGATTTAACGAACTTTTTGAGTCGGAATAAATGCCTTGCCCTTCATGACCGCCTTGGCGTACGTCGCCAGAAGTACAAAGTGGATGTTCGGCCAGTCGAGCGCATCACGCTGCTCGAGCTTAATATTCATAGGGTTCATATTGACCTTTTCGACGAGGGAAATATGAGCCTTGGGGTCGCCCATCTTCTCGGCCATGTCATTCATCTCCGAGAGCCACGCGACGTGCACCTCCGACTTGGGATCGAAAGCCTTGATAAACTTGGACGTGATCGACATTTAATTAACAGGATATATTCTCTTTAACCGGCGATACCGCAGGCGCACCCCTCAGACTTGCGAACAAAAAGCAGCCAAAGGGCGACAATCAATAATATCCAGAAAATAGGTCCGGTCTTCATTACTCTTCACCAAGACTTTCTTCTGACTCGGCGTCGGACTCGATGTCGTCGGCGTCGTCCTCGGCCTCGAAGTCGTCCTCGTCCTCTTCGTCCTCGTCCTCCGATGTCTCGCCGTCTTCGGACGACGGGACATAGTCCTCGTCCGAATCAGCCTTGACGAAGCCGTCCCCGAACTGCCTGAACCCTACATCCTCTTCAGTGGCTGTACCGAGGTGCTCGGCGATCGAATCATCGTCAATCTCGTACGTATCTTCTTCGTAGCGCCAAATTTTATCATCAGATTCGGTCAGGTATCTGATGGTGAAAATGACCCCGTCACGCTCGACAATCTTGGCGAGGAGCGCGACGGGTTTACGGGCGCCGACATCGGTCCATACTCGGACCAAGTCCATATATTTGACTGTGTCATAATTGTTTTTATCTAAATCTACGCAGTCTTGCGAGCCTTGCGGACTGGCTTGCCACCGAACAGAGCCGCCAGACCCATGTTCGGGCCCGGGCTCACCTTGTGCTTGCGCGGGCGGCCGACCGGGCGCTTGGGCGCGTAGCCCTCGAACATCGCGCCGATGTACGCCTTGCGCTTGACGTGGTGGACGCGAACGCCCGGCACGCGCGCGGCGTACTTGCCACGGGGCTCGCCATAGTTCTTACGCATCTTGCGGATCAGCTTGGGGCGGATCGGGCTGGGGATGGCGACGTTGGCGTGGGCGTACTTGACGTTCACGGTCGAGCCCTGGGGGTTCTTGTAGAACTTGGCCTTGGGGGCGTACTTGACGCCCTTCTCGGTCCGGACGATGTACTTTCCTGACGCGGTCTTCATGATGACGCGACGCTTCACGTTCATAAAGTTGGTGGCCTTGGGCGAGGCGGGCATTGGTGCTATTACACAACAAAATAATATATATAAAGGTAATCATAGGTTGGTGCATAATGAAGAATCTGGTCTATTGTATAGAAAATTTAGAAAATGGGAAGAAGTACATCGGTCAGACGACTCGCGATCTGACTGAAAGATTCCGCGAACACTGTGGAAACAGCGGCACATCAGTAAGCCCAAAACTCAAAAATGCTATAAAAAAATATGGGAAGGATTGTTTCTGTGTAGACGTGCTATGGGAATCGCACGAGTGTACTCAGGCTGAATTAGACGCCAAGGAGATACAATTTATAGAGGAAATAGGGACGCTTCATCCAGATGGATATAACCTGACGTGTGGCGGTTCGGGTGGACGGCATTCCGACGAGACGAAGAAGCTTCTTTCGGAAAAGAGTAAACGGATGTGGGAAACCAACCGAGATATTATGGTGGCTAAAAGGCGTGTGCAGTGGACTCCGGAACGTAAAGTCAAATTGGCTGAGACATTAAAACAGGGGTATCGCGAACATCCTGAGCGGCGGCGATTGGTAAGCAGTATATGGCGTTCAGCACTTCCATCGGTTCCCGCAGCTCTTGCAGGTGACGTAGGTGGTCTGCGAGAAGGAGAAGAGAGTCAGTAACGCGATCGCAAGAATATAAGAAAGTGTGTAACGCACCATGGGCTCGTCCGCGGAGCGAGTTTGCATCTGGTAGTAGGTCGTCTTGACGCTCTTGCATTTGCCGCACTTGAAGAGGCCGTTGTAGTCCTCATCCTTCATCCTGGCCGCCTCCATCTCCAGCTCGCGCGCGTAGCGCTTAAATATGGCGGCGGCCATCGGGCCGTCGGGCCAGAGCACCTCGGCCGGATAGCGCGCCAGGTTCTTGGCCTCGAGCTCTTTACGCCGCAAGCGGTTCACGAGCTGCGGTACCGCCGCGACTTTTGCCGTGACGAGACCGTCCTTGACCTCGAGCGTCAGACCAGCCACGAGCCCTCGCGTCAACTCTTTGAGAAGACCGTAGACCTTTTGTTTGTACTGCATGCGGAACTGGCGGTTTTCCCAGCTCGACCCCTCGCCGCGCTCGCGCGTCGTCTGAACGGCCCAGTTGTAAACTGAGCGCTCGATGTTGCGCGCCGTCGGGCCGGTGCCGATGGCCGTCTCGAAGTGCGTACGGGCGTAGTCGCGAAGGGGGTGCTCCATGCTTTGCTTTGGTGAATGGCCTCAGAAACCAAGACCCTTTGGGCCGGACAGGACATGTTTTTTAAAGCCCTAGGTCAACCTGGTAGGAATCCGGTCCGGCCATTCTCTTTTCAAATTGGGCCTCGGCCTTTTCCTTGCAATCGGCTCCGCACGCTGTCAGGACGTCCCGCGTCTCCTTGTGGTGGTCTGACCACCCGGCCGAATCGTCCTGGAATTTACCATAATTCTTGGCCCTTTTAAGCGTCTCATCGATGTTGCAGCTCGGGTAGTGCAAAACCTTGAGCTCGTCCTCGGGGATGTCCTTGACCCTGGAGCCCATGAAATTGTGCGGGCCGTGCGGCATGGACTGACCCACGACGCCGGCACCCTTGCCGTTCCCGTACGCTATGAATTTCTGGGGATCCCCGTGGAACCACGTCCCTTCCATGAAGCAGTTTTTGTAATCCTTGCGGTCCGGGGCGAGCTCTGAATTCTTCATATGAAATGCATCGACTGGATAACTCGAGAACACCTGGGCGGCAGGCTTGGGCCCGTACAAAAGCTCGTCCGAGTCTATGTGGACCAAGTACTTGATCCCGTCCTTTTGGGCCAGGCGTGCGCCTTCCTCGGAGATGAGCTGCTGCTTGACCCGGACGTTTGCTGGTTCATCAATTTTGTCATCAAATTGAAACCCCAGACGACCCTTCCAATCTCTATGGATCTCTAGAGCCGGATCATCAAAGTTCAGAGCCTCTGATTCATCGTCCAGGAATACATAAAATTTATCAATCTTCATCTTCTCTTTGTGATACGTGACCCACGTCTCGAATGCATGGGGGTCCTTGACGAGCGACACGATAGCCGTCTTGTGCCTGGGCTGTCTGAAGATCACGATTCCGATGATGATCAAGAGGATCAGGATGGCGCCGAGGAGAACCAACTCCATATAAGAAGGACCAACGTTTTTTCGTCAAATGATGATGACGTGCAGCACCAGCCGTTGCCCGGTAGTACGGGCCTTCGATGGGTAACTCGTGCACGTGTTGCGCCGAACGTCGGCTCCTGAAAGAGCTCCATCTTCAGGCCCGGCGTCAGGGCGTCCATCCGCCATGTCTCGCTCACTGGATCCACAGGAAGTATGGCGACCTGGTCGTCAGTCGGGTCAGACGGGATGGTGGTATCGGAACATCCCTGCCTTGTGTAATTTGTCGTAAAATTTTAGACAAAAATTCAATCCAGTGGAGAGCTCATATAGGGCCCGTCTGGGTCAGGAGCACCGACCCGGACGTCCCCAAGTCCAAACCAACAAACAAGCAAAAACATAAACTTGGGTTTAAGTAAATGAGCAAGTGGCCGCGCCGACTCGCCCTTGGTATGCTGTTCGCTCTAGTGATACTATTGTTCGTTCCCAGGGCTTCAGGGTTCGCCCCGGCCCCGGCCCCAGAGCCTTCCGTGGCCGACGAGGCTCTTAAAGCACCTCAGATGGCTCAACCCCCGGCGACGTACGAAGCTTCCTCACCCGCTTCTGTCGCGGACATCGTCCTCATGAATCCTAACGTTCCACCCCCACCTCCAGTCACGTCCGCGACGCCCTTGCCGCCGATGCCGGATTTCAGGCCAGTGATTCAGCAGCCACCGGTCATTCCCCGCATTGACCCCACCGCGACGGACGCCGGCATCCAGACCGTGATGACGCAGAGAGTCACCATGCCCCAGCCTCCGGCCATCATCGCGACTCCCAATATGACTCAGGGACTCGTGCCCTTCTCCATGAGCTCGGTGGTGGGAATGGACGTTTAATTTTATGTTGCAACATAACAGAATGAAGCTGGCTATCAGTATAATCGTGGGCCTCCTGATCGCCCTATTGATTCTGAAATTCACGAACTTCGAGTCGTACGTGCTCGCACCGGTTACGTACGAGCGCTCAATGGACTTCAATCCGGGCGACGAAGAGGCTCGGATCATTCGCGCCGTCGCCGCTGCATCGGGTACGACAATTGACGATAATCAGGCGAAGGCCATTCTCGCCGCATCTGCGCCGCCTGTAGGCCCGCCACCCATCATGCCAATTCCTGGAACGGTGACCCCCATAATGGCGCCTTCTCCAACGGCCGCTCAACAAATCATGGAGCAGCCGCAGGCAGTACTCCAGGCGGCCCAGGATGCCCGGGCGGCACAGGCGGCCCAAGCGGCCCGGGCCGATATGGAGAGTGGCGGTGTGGGTGGTGGAGCTTTTACGGGCGGTGGCGGCGTTGGATCGATCACCCAGATTACGGGCGGTGGTGGTTTTGGCGCGATGACCCAGCTTGCAGGTGGCGGCGCGCCCTTGATGGGTGGCGCGCTGTCCCAGCCCATTACCGCAGGAGCTGCAGAGTTTGGAGTGCCCTCCGCAGCGCCAAGGGCCGCGCCGCCTCTGTCGAGAGCCCCCGCCCCAGCACCCAGGGCCGCTCCGACTCGTGCTCCCGCTCCGGCGCCCAGGGCCGCTCCGGCGCCTAGGGCCGCTCCGGCGCCTAGGGCCGCTCCGACTCGTGCCCCGGCACCCCGGGGCCCCACGACGCGTCGTGAAGTATTGCTCGACGAGATTGATGACATCATCAAAAAACTTCACACTTAAGTCTGAGCCTTGCGTGTGATCCCGAGGACGTTCTCGAGTTTGCTCTTCGTCCTCTCGAGTGGCTTATTGCGCTTGAGTTTGAGTGTATCACCCTGAGACGTCGCCGAGTCGATAGCGGCTAATTTACCTCTAGAATTCGTTGGTGCTGCCGTGACCGCTCCTTCAGTCTGTTTAATCAATTGAACCCCGACCGTCTGTATGAGCTGTTTCTGATCCGGAAAGCACACCATAGGCGGTTCGACCAGCCCGCCAAAACTGCGAAACTCGTCGATCGTCAAAGTACCGCCGAAAACTTTGAGAGCCTCGCGTTTTGGCGCCGGCCATAGAGGCATGTACTTCCCGAACGCCCGTCGGCGCATCATCATCAAAATCATCTGAATCTCCCCGGACCTCGACGTGTTCATGTCAAGAGCGTACGCTTTCGCGCATTGCCAAGAACAGAAATTCCCTTTCGTAATAAATTTATCCCTCTTCTCGTCATGTTTCACGGGAAGATGAATACATGGCAGACATGGCAAAGAGTGCACGCACCACCAACAAATGAGCTCGTCGGCCATTTTACTTAAAAACCTAATAATCTTTAACAATAGTTATGATTCTCTCTATCGATTGTGGAATTAAGAATCTTGCAATGTGTTTAATTAATCCAGTTGATAAGAAAATCCACCACTGGGATGTTTCGGGCGTTCCGCCGCTCCACGCCGACGGGATCTTTCCGTGTATGGTCCGCCACCTCGACGCGAAACCATGGATCCTGGATGCCCGGACGGTCGTGATTGAAAAGCAGCCCGACAAGAATCGGGGCATGAAGGGCATCGAGAACCTTCTGCATACCTATTTCCTAGTGAAGCAAAAAGACGTCGTCATCTGGGACGCGCGCCACAAGATCCCCGACTTTGCAGGACCGGGTCGCGAGATGTACGCCAAGCGCAAGAAGGCTTCGATCGAACGCGCACGGGCGTTCATAGCGGCGACCGGAACAAACGAGACGTGGGTCCCGTTCTTCGACAAGCACACGAAGAAGGACGACCTGGCCGATACGGTCATGCAGGCCCTGAGCTTTATAGACAAGCGCCCGGGGGCCGATCCAGACGTGCCCGTGAAGGCCAAGAAGGTTTCGCCGCGCAAGCCGACCGAGAACCAGACCCGGACAAAGTACTCCAAGGCAAATCTTGCTTGGATCGTCAAGACGGGAGCCAAGCAGGATGCACGTTTTAGAAAGGATCTGGCAAGGTACTACCAGACGATCGACGAATTAAAAAATGAGTTTAAGGTATAAATGAGCGACGACAACACGGGTATGATTTTGGCCCTCCTGGGTGTATGCTGCTGCTGTATGTTGTCGTCTTCTTTGGCTGCGGGTCTTGCTTCTTCATCCAGCACAACGACCCCAGCGGCTCCTGTAGGTGCAGCAGCTGCGGCTACAGAACCGCCTCCGCCTCTGCCTCCGCCGCCTCGGCCGGCGTGGGGCCTCGCGGCTGCGGCTGCGGCACCAACCGTTCCTTCTGGTATGATCACTGGAAAGACCGTTCAGGTGGCCCGTGCCGATAACAAGGCCGAATGGATGAACCTCCTCGGCATTGATGTGTTTGACGCGAGTGGTGCCAGAATTACCACCGGTATCACACCAACTATCACACCAGCAGTCTATGCAAGCGATCCTAATAAATATGGTCCCCAGTACCTGATTGACGGGATTCACGCGGAAAGTGGAGCTTCTGGAATGCGCGTCCCACACTCGACCAATGATCCAAATTCAGCAATGACCCTCGATCTGGGGGCCGACAAGGTCATCTCCAAGATTGTCATCTATAACCGGACGGCTTGCTGCTCGGACCGCATCAACGGGTGTAACCTGGTTGTGAAAAAGGCGGATGGTACGGCCGTTTTAACAATTCCATTGACGGGCGCAAAGGCCATTTATACTTTTAGTGCACCCCTCACAAACACGTCTACGAGTTCAACATACACCCCAGAGCCTTACAATTTGTAATTAAATTATCAGACTCTTCTGGTGACCGACGCGGATCGTCGTGTCGATATGGACCTGGTGACCGGCCGCATTGAGCGACCGGCAGAACGCCACGTCCTCGGAGTTCATGTCGACCAAAGGACCGATCGTCTGGAGCTCGCTCCAGAACCACGGATACTTTAGGTCCTCGACGGCGCCCTTCTTGATCGCCATCCAGCCCATGCCCGCGTACGCAACGGGCATGTACTTGGGTGCACCTTGGATGTCGTCGGGGCGCAGGAACTTGAACGTGCCGTTCTTGAG
>Ga0315295_10001219_pt1 | contig 22114 bp, 18 predicted proteins | sample YL17G14_0_MG_FD_204453 | JGI IMG/M metagenome (GOLD analysis project Ga0315295, IMG submission 204453) | Sediment microbial communities from Yellowstone Lake, YNP, Wyoming, USA - YL17G14_0 | ecosystem: Environmental > Aquatic > Freshwater > Lake > Sediment | place: USA: Wyoming | collected...
CCCCTTTTACCCTGGAGGAGCTTATCGCCGAACCCCTACCCGATGTCTCCCGATACCCGGTTTACACGTGGGCGGGGCCTGGAAAGGCTTCCGCAATACAGGCGACACCTCTTGCGTAACTGAGCGGGGGAAATCCCGGCGGAAACAGTTGTCCTTACGGTTCCCTCTTCAGGCGAACCATGAGGACAGGGGTGTCGATCTGGTGGGCGCGGGGGGCTCGAACCCCGTTCGGGCCGGCGCCCGCCGGGGCGAACGGCCCTCGACCTCACGGATGTGAACTGGCTCGGCCGGAACCCCTACTGTAGACCTTACAGTATGGCGATCTTGATAACCATCGCGACAGCAGACACCTCATAGCCATAAGGTCTACAGTGGCTCCTCGGAACCCCTCTCTGGGTCTCACTTGACGGCGTGAAGCGATTCCGATAGCCGCAGATTACCAGAATCAGGAAGCCTATGCAATAGGCATGACAACGGTGAGGGGTGAGCTAGCGCGGCGCGTTGGCAGTAGTCCGGTGAGGCCGCTAGCCGGCAAGATCGCGCTCAGCGGCCCGGACGACCTGGTGAATGCCGGCATCGACTGCCTGGATCCGCTCGATCCTCTGGGGGGAATGAACATTGCCGACATGAAGTCGAGGGTGGGGCAGCAGGTCTGCCTCAAGGGGAATGTCAATATTGGCGGAGCGCTCTCCCTGGGCACGCCGGAGGATGTGCGTGAGGAGACCCTGGCCTGCCTGAAGGCGGGCATGCCGGGCGGCGGCTACATCCTGTCCACATCGAACAGCGTGATGGCGAGCGTGAAACCCGCCAACTACGTGGCCATGCTCGAGACGTGGCGTGCCTACGGCAAGTACCCACGCCCCGCGTCCGCATGAGCTGAGAAGCCGGCCCAGCCCGAGGCACTTCGCCCGTCTTGCAGCATGCACGTTCAGCCGCGGGTTTCCCTGGGCGGGTTGACGTCAGCAGTTGAGGTCGACCTTGAGCATGGTGTACATCCTGGTTGGGAACACATGGAGGGACCATGAAGCCGGAGCTACAAAGGGTGCGCGACAAGGTTGTGGAGGGGCACAAGGCAGGCGTTGAGGCAGCGGTCCATTCTGCGCTGGATGCGGCTTTGGTCCCCGAGCAGATTCTCAATGAGGGATTGATCGCGGCCATGACCGAGGTTGGGGATCGGTTTGAGAGACAGGAGTTCTATATCCCCGAGATGCTGGTGTCTGCGCGGGCGATGCAGGCCGGATTGGCTCTGCTGAAGCCGCAGCTCGCCGAAAGCGGTGTGAAGGCTGTCGGCAAGGTTGTCCTGGGAACGGTCCGGGGCGACCTGCATGATATCGGCAAGAGCCTGGTCGGGATGATGCTTGAGGGGGCAGGCTTCGAGGTCATCGACCTGGGGACGGACGTCGGGCCGGAGAAGTTCGGGGAAGCCGTCCGGACACACAGGCCGCAGTTGGTGGGCATGTCGGCGCTGCTCACGACGACCATGCAGAATATGAGGTCAACGCTGGAGGCCCTGGATGATCTGGGCGTGCGCGGCCTGGTGAAGGTGATGGTTGGTGGAGCACCGGTCACCGAATCGTTTGCCAGGGAGATCGGCGCCGACGGATACGCGCCCGATGCGAGTCGCGCCGTAGCTCTGGCCAAGTCGCTGCTGTAGATCGACGCGTAGCCCGGTCAGTCCCCGCTCGACGAGAGCTGCCGCCGGGCTCGGGCAGAGGGAGCGAACATGATGGCACACTCCGGACATGGGTTGCGCGAGGCGTACCTTTGGCACCCGGCCAGCGCGCGGACGATCGTGGTTGCCGTCGACCACGGTCTGTTCATGGGCTCGATACCCGGCACCCGTGACCTGCGCGGCTTGCTCGCACAGCTTGCTGCAGGCGGCGCCGGCGCCATTCAGCTGATTCCCGGACAAGCGACGCAGCACGCGGCCACGTTCTACGGGCGAAGCGCTCCGGCCTTGGTGGTGCGGCTTGATGCCTGCAATATCTGGCGCAAGGGTGAACTGAAGCCGCAGCCCGGGTACTGGACGGCGGTGTCGTCGCCACGAAGAGCGCTGCAACTGGGTGCACACGTCGCCGTCTGCTTCCTGCTGTATGGCTGGGAAGACGATGGGGCTGAAGCCTCCAATCTGGCTCAAGTCGGGCGGTGGGCCGAGGAATGTGGAGACCTCGGGCTGCCACTGATGGTCGAGCCCTTGCCGATTGGGCCCCAAGTGCCTGATGAGAACGATGCCGACTGTGTCGCGCTGGGTGTCCGCATGGCAGTGGAGGTGGGCGCCAGCCTCATCAAGTGCAACTATACGGGGCAGGTGGAAAGCTACCACGACATTGTCGCCAGCTGTCCGGTGCCGATCCTTGCCCGAGGTGGTCCGAAGGCACCTACCGAGGCGCAGTATCTAGCACAGGTACGCGACATTGTCCTGGCGGGTGGCAGAGGCCTAGTGGTCGGGCGGAATGTCTTCCAGGCAGAACACCCGGCCGAAACCCTGCGGAAGCTGGTGGGCCTCGTGCACGACCCGTCACTCCGGGCCAGCTAGAGACCGGCGCTTGGGGAGCCACGCCATGCGGGACAAGGGACTCGCTGGACGCTGCTGGCTCCTTGGCGACTGAGTTGTGTGGCTCCCTGCACTACTGAGCCATCACCCGCAATCTTGGCTTGGCCGTCGGCTGGAGTCCCTTGAGGTCCCATTCCGAGAATCGCGCGACCCTCCGAGCGTTGCTGGGGACTCTCGTCCCGTCTCTTGGGGGGCGACGCGCATGGGAGGTGGCGGGACTCGGACCGGCGAGGCGGGGCTCATCATTGATCGACCGTAGACCTCACGGCCCGCCCCCATAAGGTCCGCGGTCGGCTTGGTTGGAATCCTCGTCGAAAGAATCGTCCCTACGGTTCCCTCCGCGGGCTAACCGTAAGGACAGCAGTGTCGTTCTAGTGGGCGCGGGGCTCGAAACCTCGACCTTACGGTACGGCCGTCTTGATAATCATCGCGACAGCAGACCACTCATGACCGTAAGGTCTACGGCGACTCTGCAGGGCCCCTCTCTGAGTCTCAATTGAGAGCGCGAATCGATTCGGATAGTCGCAGATTACCAGAATCCGGAAGCCCGGGCAATAGGCAGGATGTGCCGAGGGAGGTGGTGCCGATGTGGAAGGCAGTAGGGGATGTGTCTCTGTCATGTTCGACAGTGGCGAGGCGATCCGGATGGTCGGCCGGCACAGCGCGGCCAGGGATCGAGATGAGCGTCATAGAGAAAGTGCAACCTGCGAGGCGTCGCTCATTGCGTGCCGGAGGATGCCGTCTGGAGGGTGCGACGTCGATGGCGTCGCCGACCGGGTGACGGTGGCAGCAAGTGGGTCGCTGGCCCGCAGTCGCCGGTGCAGAAGTCGCCGCTAGTACGGCTGCCTCCCGAAATCCACCTATTTCGTGCCTAGTCGTAGATGTAGGGCGCCGAACGAGCATCACTCTGGAGGAGCCTTTGCGGGTCGGATTCACGCCACGATCCGGAATGAAGCAACCCTAGCCTCTGCCGGTGACACCAGCAGCCGGGATGTCCTCCGGATCGATGGCCGTGTCCGAGAGGAGATGCCTGACCGCGTCCGCGATTCTAAGCCAGTCCGTCTGGAGATCGAATTCCGAGCAGCTCTCGTGGGGGCACTCCACTGGCGTCGTCTCGGGTCTCACGCAGACCTTGACACCGCGCAAGGTGGCGAGGACTGCATTGACCGCCGATATCCCTGAGTCGATCCCCAGGACGTATCGCTTGGCCATGTAGGTCGCCTGCTGCAGGCGGAATTTGCCTGCCAAATACGCGATCAATTCGAAGCCCGGGTGAGTACCGTTGAATTACCGCGGACCACCCGCGCCCCGAGAAGAGCGGCTCATTGCCATGGCACGGCCAGCCGCGAACCGGGGGGCAGCCTGATACGTCGTTACGCGCGGGTGTCGCGGATCGACTGCCGCGCGCCGCCAGCTGCATGATGGTGTGGCTGCGATGAGGCGAGGCCAAGCGTCACCAAAGCCACACCTCCGCCTCGCCCCTGTCACCCATCTCAGCGTCCCTACTTCGTCAAGAACTCCTTCACCACCTTGATGAGGCGCCGGTTCTCCTCGGGCCCGCTGATGGTGATGCGGAACCAACCATTGCTGCCGTGCATCTCGTTGTGCGCCCGAATGATCATGCCCTGCTTATCGGCTTCGGCCACGATCTCCTTGCCGGTCTTTCCGGTGCCGCCGGCATCGAAGAGCATGAAGTTCGATCGACAGGGATAGACCTTCATGCCGGGGATCTTCGACCATTCCTTGACGAAGTTGTCCCGTTCGTGGTCCATGTACTCAACATGCTCGCGCAGGGCTTCCCGGTCCTGCAGCGCCGCCAGGCCAGCCCACATGGCGATCGTTCCCACATTCCAGGGCAGGAGTAATGCCGACATCTGACGCATGGTGTCCGGGTGGCTAAGCGAATAGCCAAAGCGCACCCCCGCCAACCCATACGCCTTTGAAAGCGTACGCGTGATGATGACGTTTGGATACTTGTTCACCAGCCCAACCTGCGATTTCCCCAGACCGGCAAACTCCACATAGGCCTCGTCCACGATCACCGGGATACCCGCCTCAACGACCTCCATGAAGCGAGGTCCGCCCACATAGTGTCCGGTCGGATTGTTGGGGTTCCCGAAGATGACGATCTTGGTCCGCGGCGTGATCGCTCTGAGCACACCATCATAGTCGTTCACAAACTCGCCGTCCTTCAGCAGGACCGGCACCGAGACCGCCTGGCCGCCTGCAGCTTCCGTGCGCAGAGCGTACAGGAAGTAGCAGGGCGTCTGCTGGATGACTTCGTCGCCGGGCGTCACAAACGTCCGGATTGCCATATCAAGCGCTTCGTTAGAGCCATTGCCGAGGAGGACATATTCTGGGCCTCCCAAACCGTTCAGCTCGGCGATGTATGAGCGGACAACAACACCGGCGTCCGGGTAGCGATTGCCAATAGCGCCGTACTTCTCGATGGCTTCTCTCACACTCTCGGCCGGTGGGAGGGGGTACTCGTTTGACATCATCCGCGCTAGGTCCGGATGTTCCCATGCCCGGTCTATGTGGGGCGAGAGGTAGGCTGATTTGCCTTTCAACCACGGTGCGATTGATGTGTCAATGGACTTCATCTGTGGTGCCTCCTGATGCTAATGATGATCGTACTCCTCCAACGACAAATGGAGGCGGGGCTAGTGCTGTGTCGTCTGGCGAGAGTCTCCCTTGGCATCCGCGGTCTTGCTGTGCGTGCCTCTCATCTACAGCCATACCGCTACCCGAGCACGACAGCAAAGGAGACGCCCGCGGATAGAGAGTCCTGCGGCCCACAAGCGCAAGCATACAGAGATCCTCTATACCTGTGTGACAGTTCCACGACAGGGTGGGCCATGTGCATTGTTTTAATACTCGGCGACGCGTCGGCCATCAACAACGGCCTGCTGGATGCCCATCATCTCGTCCACATTGATTGCGGCTTGCAGGCTGCCCCTCACATCGCGGTCGGAGGACCGTATGACAATGGCTGCTGAGGTGTCTCGTTCGTCAAGAAACAACCGGACGGAAGGGCTCAGTGGTGCTTCCAGGATCCCCTCCTTGAGATGGGCCTGCATATCGTCAGCTGTCACAACGGCGGCGTCGACCTGCCCCATGGAAAGAAGGCGGAGCATCTGGGGGAGGATTGTCGGACGCAGCTCAACCTCCCTCCCCGAGAACTCCAGCTCAGTCATTCGGGTCTGATCGTACGAGTCGCGATCAATGGCAACCCGGAGCGGCCCTTGTGCTTCCGTCCGTCCTTTCCAGTAGAACACCGCGTTCCCCGAGGCGAAGCTCCCGACTGGCAGTCTGAACAGGATTGATTCTCCTTGCCCACATAGTTCATCCGCGGCGAAGCAAGACATCACGACTGCGTGACACCGACCTTCCCTAAGGGCAGCCAGTCGCGTTCGCGAGCCGCGAATAAACACGAGGTATGCTTCTATGCCCGCCCGTCTCAACCCCTGCTTGAGAGCAGTCGCCATGCCCTCGTACCGCGGATTGGAGGCCAGGGTGAGGCCGAGTACCATCGGAGAGTCTGCGGCAGCGGTCCAAAGCAGCCCTACCGAGCGGTCCCTAAGAAAGGCCCCCAGGCGCCCGCGAGTTTCGATTCCCACGGCCCCCGCAGCTTCCAGGCTCTCCAAGGCGTTCGAAATCGAGCCCACACTCGTTCCATACAGGGCCGCGAGGTCTCTGGTGCTCGGAAGACGATCACCTTCCCTCAGACTCAGGATGAGCCCAGCAAGGTGCTGTCGCAGCTCCTTGTTGCTCACCTGTCTCGTCCTCTTCCGCGGCAAGTCCTCATCCTCCCGCAGGAGCGTCAGCGGCCCGAGCGATGATCAGTCTCTCTGTGGTGCTCTCGTGTTGCGCGATGCTGATCGGGTCAAGCAGTCCCTTCAGCGGCGGATCCTCCTGACCCCGGAAGAGTTCATTCCTTGTGAACAGTCTACAGCCTCTCCTCTCGGTCGTCAACGATAGTGGCAGCTCCTGCTGCCACCCGCTTGCCATTCGTCTGCGCCTGCCCGGCGGCCGCTGGTTGAGCCATCTGAGCTGGGGCATCTGCGGCCTCTGGATCGGCATTCCAGGCCACTGGAAGCCTAACGCGTGCCCGTCGGCGCACGAATCCGGGCCAGTTCTGGGCAACCTCGACGTGCCTGGATGACGGGCCTCCGCGCAGCACCGGCGCGATCTGGTTCCTTCCAGTTTGGCGCGCTCTTTCACGTCAACGGAGATTGGCCAGTTGACAACTCGTAGAATTGCGCTATTCTGTTCATAGTTTCTGAACAGTCTACAACGATAGGCACGCGGGCAATCCTGTGTCACATCGTTGACGCCTCTTGACCGTATTGGGGGCCAGCCCTAACCGCATGTTGTACTCCCAGAAGAGGAGGGGCTTAAGTTGAAGGCTCCGGCTTGTTCGCGAGCCTTGCCCTCCGCCCTGATTGCCCGGGCTCACCACCCGGGCGCGACTGTTTGTGTGGACAGCCTTAGCGGACTCGATTCTCGAGGAAGTCAAGTGCTGTGTAAGTCCATTTCCGGGACATCACACTTAGGAGGAGGAAATGAAAGCTAGGAGCACCGCCACCATCTTCATTGGGCTGCTGACGGTGGTGAGCACACTGCTTGCCAGCTGTGCCCCCGCGGCAGCCACCCCTACCGCGGCACCGGAGGTTCCGGTCGTTGAGGGGGAATGGAGCCTGGCCGCGGCAGCCGCGCCTTGGAAAGGCGAGACTCTCCGATTGATCGGCGAGGCGCTGCCACCGCTGGAAGCACTGATGGATCTGAAGAGTGAATTCGAGGAGATCACCGGCGTGAAGGTGGTGATCGAGGGCCTAGGGCATGACGAGGCCGTTGAGAAGGTGACACTTGACTTTGCGGGCCAGACCGGGGTGTACGATCTGGTTCTGCAGCCACACCGCACCCTGGGCAAGTTCGTCCAGAATGGCTGGCTGCGGTCTATCGATGAGTTCTACAACAATCCTGCCCTACGCGATCCAAGCTTCAGCTATGAGGAGGATATCCTCAACCAAACCTGGTTCCGGGAGACTTGCACCTACCAGGGGAAGACCTACGGGCTTCCGTTCCATTTCATCAGCATGTACCTCTGGTACCGGATTGACCTCTTTGAGAACCCAGAGGAACAAGCCGCCTTCAAGGCCAAGTACGGCTACGACCTGCCCTCGCCAGCGGTAACCTGGGACCAGTACCGCGATACGTCGGAGTTCTTCACCCGGAAGGCAGGTGAGAAGCTGGCAGGAAAGGTTCTGGAGACCGACTTCTACGGCCATTCCTGGGGCTTCGCGCGCCACGTTGGCACCTGGTACGACTTCCTCAACATCCTCTACTCCTTCGGGGGGAGAGACGTAGCACTTCCCGACAACCGTGGTGACTCCTATGGTCCGGTTGTGATCAACTCACCTGAGGCTGTCGAAGCGCTGCAATTCCTGATCGATATGATTCCCTATGCCCCGCCCGGGGTTCTCAACTACAGCTGGGACGAGAAGCAGGCTGCCCACATGACGGGTATTACAGCCCAGTCCATCCAATGGGACGATTCCACCTTCTCCGTTGAAGACCCCACACAGTCATCCGTGGCTGGGTTGACCGGCTACAGTGGCGTCCCCATCGGTCGGGAGAAAGTCACTCAGATCGAGGGGTGGAGCTACTTCATCCCCACGAGCTCGAAGAAGCCAGAGCTCGCGTGGTTGTTCCTGCAATGGGCCATGGGGAAGGGCGTTCAGGTCGCGCAGATGAAGCTTGGTGGTGAGTCCGGTCTGCGTTCAACATATGACGACCCGGAAGTTGCCAGCATCCCCTACGTCCCCACGGCCGTATATCTCAAGACTGAAGGCCAGGTAGTGCTGTCGGTGAGGGAGCCGGGATCTCCGAGTAGCGTGGGCGTGCCGCGGGCTTATCTCGAGGCGATCAATCCTGCTACCGGGGACACATCAGTCACACTGGTATCGAAGCCGATCTACCCTGAGGAGGAGCAGACCACGGAGGCCATATTCACCTACGTGAACATGGCGGCCCATGGCCAACTAACCGCCAAGGAGGCTCTCGACAAACTTGCCGCAGAGATGGAGGCAATCCTGCCGAAGTAGACATCGAATGGCGGAGAGCCGAGGTGACGGGCGTGGCAACCGCACCAACTTGCCGCCACGTCCGTCACCCCGGGTGGACGAGAGAACAAGGGGATGGTTTGGTGAGACGCAGGAGGCCGACCGGGGTTTGCAGAGATGGGGCCCCCTGGCAAGGCTTCTCGGGCAGGCGCGAGACAAGAGCATTTGTCCGCTGTGGACTCTCCCGCTCGACGCTAGGCGTGATGCCACGGTGACCTAGGGGGCGCAGGGCGGGAGATGACTGCTGTTGCTGGCGTGCACCAGAGACAAGGGAGCTGTCCCCGGGGCCTGTGGAGTTGGACATGAGTCCAATCCCGACGCCAGGTTGGAGGCACGGATCGGCACGCGAAAACGAGCAATTTGCCCTCAGGAGGAGTTGCTGTTCCAAGGGTGGTTCGGGGGAGGGGTTGAGAGCGGACGGCAAGATGTGTGACCGGGTCGAGGGATGCTTGGCCCGCCCCCGTAGCCGAGGCAGCCCTCGGGCAGGTTCGCAAACACGTCGCCCGTTGGCCGGAGCTCTGGAGTAGCAGGGCGAGCATCCAGGGAAGAGGTTGGACTCCGATAGGAAGAGGAGGGAAATATGGGCATCGCCAATCTGCTCACGTGGGGGGTCGAGAGGGGCTTCTTCATTATCATGCTCTTGTGGCTTCGCTTTCTTCCGGATGCTCCTAGATGGGGGATCTTCGTCGTCTGGGGGCTGCTGATCCTCACCCTGGTTCTCCTGCCTCGCAAGAAGAAGGCTGCTCTGAGCTCCCCTGGACTGTCAGAGGAAGCGGAGTAGTAGGAGGTAGACAATGGCGACTGTTGCCCTCAGACACGTATGGAAGCTGTACGGAGACGTGGTTGGCGTCAAAGATGTGGAGTTCACGTGCGCTGACGGGGAGTTCTTTGCCCTGCTAGGCCCTTCCGGATGCGGAAAGTCATCAACGCTGAGGATGATTGCGGGCCTTGAGCAGATCTCGAAAGGCGAGATCTACTTCGACGAGAGGTTGGTGAACGACTTGGATCCCAGAGACCGCAATGTGGCCATGGTCTTCGAGACATATGCCCTCTACCCGTTCCTCAGCGTCTATGACAACATCGCTTTCCCGCTGCACGTTCAGGGGCTCTCCAAGAAGGCGATCGACGAGAAGGTTCGGTGGGCAAGTGGCTTCCTTGGGATTGATGACATCCTTCGGATGCGTGTGGGTGGATTGAGCAGTGGCCAAAAGCAGGCCGTCGGGATTGGCAGGGCGATTGTTCGGTCGCCATCGGTCCTCTTGATGGATGAGCCGATTTCTCATCTGGAGGCCCAGCAGCGGGCCAAGATGCGTGAGGAGCTCGTCGGTCTGCATGCCAAGCTCAAGACCACGACTGTCTATGTCACTCACGACCAAGCTGAGGCAATTGCCATGGCCGATCGGATTGGCGTCATGAACCTGGGTGAGCTGCAGCAAGTGGGCACACCCGAGGACATCTACGGTCGGCCGCGAACAGAGTTCGTGGCGGGCTTCATTGGGGAGCCGCCAATGAACTTCCATGATTGCGAATTGGAGACCGAGGACGGAAGAACCTATGCGGTCTCGGCCGCGTTCAAGATCCCACTTCCATCATCCGCGGCAAGCTTCCTTAGGCGCGGGACCGGTCCAAGGCGTGTCAGACTGGGTGTTAGGCCCGAGAACGTCGAGGTATCTCGTTCCGCGACGGAGAACGCAACGGCAGCCTCGGTCCGATTCATCGAACCACAGGGAGATAGGACGATCATAGGGGCCAAGCTCTCTGATGGGACAGTGTTCCTCGTTGTGGTGGCCGACGGTCTTGAGGCGACGCTGGACGAGAGGATCTTCCTCCGATTCGGGGAACCCCTCTACGTCTTTGATGCGAGCTCCGGCGTGAACCTCTTGTATGGCGAGGGATCCCAGTAGATCCGGTTTCCCGTGGCCCGGCGGCGGAAGGGGATCATGGGGGACGTTGATACTGTGGGCCTATGTGAGGGAATCCGGGCCTGGAAGGTGGCAAGACACGGGAGCACCGCGCGGGTGCCGTCAGTGACATCCTGATGTCGACGTGTCGGCAACCATACCAGGGCCTCTCAGTTGCTATCTTGGCTCGCTGCGGAGTGTGGAGGCGACAATGGCGAGAATATCGGTCAAGGGGCTCTCAAAGTCCTACGTCGAAGGTTCCGTTAAAGCAGTTCAGGCCATCAGTTTCGACTGCAATGACGGGGAGTTCTTCTGCCTAATCGGCCCTGCAGGAGCGGGCAAGACGACGACGCTCAAGCTGATTGCCGGGGTAGAGGCGGTTGACGCCGGAGAGATCTATCTGGACGACCAGCCGGTGACCGACCTCAATCCCTGGCAGCGCGATATCGCGCTGGCCTTTGAGACCTACGCCCTTTATCCACAGCTCACAGTTCGCGAGAATCTTGCGTTTCCCCTAAGAGCCCCGGCTTGGAGATCACGGTGGCCACAGAGCAAGGCAGAAGCCCGGGTGGTGGAGATCGCAGACCTACTCGGGATTGGCGAGCTTCTCGAGCGCTACCCGCGCGAGCTCTCCGGCGGTCAGCGTCAGAGAGTGGCACTCGGTCGCGCCCTTGTCAGGAAGCCAAAGGCCTTTCTCTTGGACGAACCGATCGCTCATCTTGATGCACAGATGAGGCACCGGATGCGGGGGGAACTGAAGCGCATCCAGGTGGAGCAGGGGATCACGGTCCTCTATACGACCCCCGATCAACTGGAGGGGCTCTCGCTCGCCGGCAGGATGGCAGTGATGAACCACGGACGGATCGAGCAGATGGGGACCCCAGACTCGATCTACGCGAGGCCGGCGAATACCTTTGTTGCGCGCTTTGTGGGGGATCCGCCCATGAACATCCTTGACGCCCGCGTGGAGGGGCAGCGATTGCGCGTGGGGGACATAGGGACGCTCGATTTGATGGCGGAGACCTCACGAGTTCTGACCTCCCAGGCAAGGGAATTCAAGATCGGAATAAGGCCAAGAGACATCAGCATTGTGCCCGAGGGTGATCCCGCGAAGGCTGCGAGAGCGGAAGTGAAGCATGTCCAGAGACTGGGGGAGACATCTTTTGTGACTCTGGAAGCGGACTCCGTTGCATTGCATGTGACGGTTGCTACGCACGGAGCTCCTTCCCGGGGCAGCAATGTCGGGTTGGTGATGGATGCCCGGGCCATCCATTTCTTTGATGGGAAGACGGGCTTGCGAGTGGAAGGGCTCTGATCCCGGAATAGCTGGAACCTATCTGGAAGGAGAGAGGGTCATGTCGAAGAAGGGCTACATTTGGTGGTGGGTACTACCCTCGATCATTCTCTTCTCTGTGATCATTCTGGTGCCCTTCATCATGTCTCTCACATACAGCTTCCGCGATTACAGTTTCACCAGCTCAACTGCACGTGGGCAGTTCATCGGGTTGGACAACTACGCGAAGCTGGTGCTCGACAAGGGCTTCTACGACAGCTTCGTGGCCACCTTCAAGTACATGGTCCCCGCCCTCCTGCTGCAGGGGGGCCTTGGAATCGGCATGGCCATGGTCATGTCGGGCGCGGTAAGGCGCGCAAGGATTCTGATCCCCATTCTTCTTCTTCCCACATTGCTCACCCCAGTGGTCATTGGATTGATAGGAATCCTCACCTTGAGCACAGAGTTTGGCGTCCTGGGGATTCCTCTCTATCAGAGCGGCTTGATCAAGGAAGCGGTCTTGGGGAGCCAGACATTGGCCCTCCCAGCTATTGTTCTGATCGATACCTATCAGTGGGCGCCGTTTGTCGCGGTGATTGTGTTGGCGGGTTTGCTTGCGCTACCCAAGGAGCCCTACGAGGCGGCGCAGGTGGACGGAGCCAGTCGTTGGCAGACGTTCTTTCGGGTGACCGCGCCTCTACTGTGGCCGTATCTGGTCGTGGCCATGATCATCCGGTTCATCGATGCCTTCAAGATCTTTGACATTGTGTGGGTCATGACTCATGGGGGCCCGGGAACGCTCACAGAAACGATATCGATCTTTGCGTATCGAGAGACACTGCGGTACTGGAACATTGGCTACGGATCGGCACTGATCATGGTGATCTTCATAGTCATCTCCATCCTTGTTGAGTACCTCTACAAGGCTCTGCAGTCAGTGCAGCGCACTCAACAAACATAGTCGTGGCGCGTGGCGGGGTCGTGTGGGCAACCTAAATTGGGAGTCCGGGCATGTCACAACGGCGTCATTCTGATAGTCCCGTCGGCGGGATGCGGATAGCACGCCGGGGGATTGGCGCTGTGCTGGTCGGGATACCGCTGCATCTTGCCTAGTGGGTGCAAGCCTTAGATTCGGAGGCGTGTCACAATGGATGGCAACTTCAGCCTCGAGGCCTCTACTGTCGCAGCAGGAAAGATCAGGCAGGCCCGCCGCGCTCTGGGCACGCGTCGCGCTCTGCAGTGGCTCAGCTACGTATTGACGGCCCTCATGGTAGCGGTCTTCCTCTTTCCGTGGTTGTGGGTGTTCAGCCTCGGTTTCAAGACCAGAGCAGAGATCCTAAGCCCCACGGTGGTCTGGTTCTTCAAGCCAACTCTCGACAACCTTGTGCACGTCCTGTTCGTGAGAGGGTATTGGCGCTTGATTGCCAACTCCTTGTTCATCGCCATTTCGGCTGTGTCACTTTGTTTGGTGGTGGGAGTACCAGCGGCGTATGCCTTCTCTCGCTTCCCCATAAGAGGAAAGGAGGATTGGTTCTACCTGGTCTTGACTTTGCGTATGGCGCCTGCTGTGATCCTCGCTCTTCCGCTCTACCTCCTTTTCGCTCGGACTCACTTGCTGGGGACGTATGCTGCGCCAATACTGGCCCACTGCACATTCACGTTGCCGTTTGTGATCTGGTTAATGCGCAGCTTCTTTGAGGATATTCCTAAGGAGATTGACGCCGCGGCCATGACGGATGGCTACACACGATTTGGCGCGTTCATTCACGCAGTGTTCCCTTTGGTGAAGTCGGGCATTGTGGCCGTTGCGTTGTTCTCGATCATATTCTCATGGAACGAGTTCCTCTACGGGCTCATCTTGACCAACGACATCACGCGGCCGGTGGCCGCGCAGATCCCATCTCTGGTAAGGCCCTACGGCACTCTCTGGGGTGAGGTATGCGCCTTGGCCACAGTAGCGTCGATTCCAGTGGCCCTGCTGATCTTCGCCCTGCAACGACAGCTGGTCCGAGGCCTATCATTTGGCGCCGTGAAAGGATAGGGGCGTCTCGCTGATTGGCAGACGACCATTCCGGACGGCGTTCGTTACGGCTGCCCAGCAGGAGAGCGGAGTATCGTGCATGTCATCGGCTGTGATATTGGCTCGCAAGGAGTCAAGGCTAGGATAGTCTCCGCCGCGGGGGAGACGGTCGCCGAGGCGAGCTCCGGGTACGCGATTGACTATCCCAGGCCCACCTGGGCTGAGCAGTGGCCCGATGTGTGGCTGCGCGCCATCGAGGACGCCGTCAGGGCGGTGCTTGCCTCGGGGGGAGTCCGGCCATCGGAGATTCGGGCCATCGGCTTGGCCGCCCAGAACGACGGGGTCGTAGCGATTGACAAGGGTGGTGCGCCATTGCGGCCGGCGATCCTATGGCTGGACCGCCGGGCAGTGGTCCAGTGCAAAGAAGCAGAAGAAGCCAAGGGCTCGCTCGACACCTTCGGCCTTACCGGCCTCAACCTTGACCCCGCTCATGTCGGCCCGAAGATACGATGGATTGCCGACAACCAGCCCGATGTGTTTGAGAGGGCAACCCACTTCCTATTGCCTGGCAGCTATATCGGCTATCACCTGACTGGCGAGCTGGCTGTCGACTACTCGAACGCCTCCAGTTCCCTGCTGATGGATTTGCGCCGCCGGGAATGGTCGCCCGCGCTATGTGAGCTCTTTGCTGTTCCAGAGAGCCTCCTTGCGCCAATCCGGCCTTCGACCGAAGTCCTTGGTACGTTGAGGCGAGACGTCGCACAGAGCCTGGGGCTCACCGACGACACGCTTGTCATGGTTGGAGGCGGCGACGAGCATGTCGCCGCCCTGGGGGCGGGTGTGCTCCGTCCAGGCTTGGTGTTGGACGTTGCGGGAACAGCTGAGGCTGTGGGTCTGGCCAGCGCGGATCTTGTGTTTGACCCGGGCCGACTGGTCGAGTCCCATTGTCATGCGCACCCCGACCTTTGGCTCATAGAGCACCCCGGCTTTGTCTCGGGCGCCAACTACCGCTGGTTCCGAGATCAGTTCGCTCCCGCAGAGATCGCAGCTGCACGGGATCATGAGACAGGCGCCTACGAGCTGCTTGACGAGGGGGCGGCCAGGATTGCCCCCGGCTCTGACGGACTACTGATGCTGCCTTGCCTCATGGGCGCCGCGACTCCCACCTGGAACGCCAGCATCCGAGGTACATTCCTTGGGTTCACGCTGTCGCATACGCGCGAGCACTTCATTCGGGCGGTTCTTGAGGCCTCGGCCTACGCCGTCCGCGACATCATCGATCAGATGCGCTCGATGGGGTGCGAGCTGACGGAGATCCGAGTCGTTGGAGGGGGCGCGCGCAGCCGACTGTGGAGACAGATCAAAGCCGATGTCGTCGGACTACCGGTTGTCAACCCATTGACGCCAGAGACGACCTCACTCGGGGCCGCGATGATCGCTCTTGTGGGAATCGGGGCCTTTGCCTCCTTGGAAGAGGCTGCGGATACGATGGTCGTGATCGATGAAAGGCTGGTCCCCGACCCCGCCAATCACGCCATCTATGAGGAGTCTTACGCGTCGTATCGCGAAGCATACTTCGCCCTGGTTCCAGTGTTTGAGAGGGCGGCGTCAGTGCGACGAGAGGCGGGATAGCCTTCTTGGCGCGTGGGCCAGGGGTGTTACGCATTGGTGTCCCGCCAGATCCTGCCCGCCGGGTGGCGGTGAGGTGTTGGGGGCATTTGCCGCCCAAGGCGGCAATCCCGGGCTGGGACGCAGGTTGCGACGAGGCTTCTCGGCCCTGACTTGACGATTGGGCCGGGTATCGTCCGGATGGATCGAGCAGGCGCCTTGCTGGCGTAGGGGGAAGGCCTCTTTCGGACGAACTCGCACGTGGGGCCCGATCCCGGGGGCGCGCGGAGAGAGACCGGGCAGGAACCCGATATGTTCACTTATCAGTCTTTGACAGAGACCCGATCATAGGAGACCCAAGATGGGAACCGAGTTGCCCGGCGAGGCTCAGGTCGTGATCATCGGCGGAGGAGTTGCCGGCTGTAGTATCGCCTACCATCTCACCAAGATGGGATGGCACGATGTGGTGGTCGTTGAGCGAGGCGAGCTGACATGCGGATCGACGTGGCATGCAGCGGGTCTCGTCGGTCAACTGCGCTCCGAGTTCAACCTCACCCGGATGATGATGTACGGAGCGAATCTGTACCGACAACTCAAGGCTGAGACCGGTCAGGACACGGGATGGCGCGGGGTCGGCACCCTTCGCTTGGCCTCCTCGAATGAAAGGATTCAGGAGCTGAAGCTCCACATTGGTCACGCACGGTCCTTTGGATTGCCGCTCGAGTTTGTCGACTTGAAGGAAGCGCAAGCGATGTTCCCGCTCGCGGACTTCAAGGGCGTGAAGGCGGCCGCGTTCGCCCCGAGCGATGGCGCTGTCGACCCCAATGGATTGACCATGGCCCTTGCGGCCGGGGCGCGATCCAGGGGTGCCAGGATGTTCACCGACACCAAGGTCAACGCCATTGGGATGAAGAACGGCCGGGTGGAGAGCGTCGTTACCGCGAATGGGACGATCCGAACGGAGGTGGTCATCAATGCTGCCGGCCAATGGGGGAGGGAGATTGGCCGGATGGTGGGCCTTGAGCTTCCGGTCGTGCCGATGGCGCATCAGTACCTGATCACGAAGCCCATTCAAGGGGTACGGCACGACTTCCCAACGTTGCGGGACCCTGACCTGCGGCTGTACTGGCGAGAGGAGGTGGGCGGTCTCATCGTGGGCGGGTATGAAGAGAACCCCATTGTCTTCGGGATGGAGGGGATCCCGGATGACTTTAAGTTCAAATTGCTGAGTCCCGATTGGGACAGTTTCGCTCCCCTGATGGAGAATGCCGTCCGCCGCACGCCGCTGGTCGCCGAGGCGGAGATTCTGCGCCTGCTGAATGGACCTGAAGCGTTCACTCCGGATGGCGAGCCTATCCTGGGGCCGACAGAGGTCCGAGGCTTCTGGGTGGCCTGCGCGCTGTGTGCGCGCGGCCTTGGCACCGCCGGGGCAATCGGCAAGACAATGGCCGAATGGATCGTCGACGGGAGGACGGAGTGGGATACCTGGCGCCTGGACGTTCGCCGCTTTGGCCCGAACCATGGCGGCAAAGCATATGACATTGCCCGCACGAGGGAGACGTACGGGAGGTTCTACGTCATTCACTATCCTGGGGAGGAGCGTGCCTCGGGCAGGCCCTTGCGCCTTTCGCCCATGTTCGAGCGTGAGAAGGCGTTGGGCGCGTGTTTCGGGGAGAAGTGGGGCTGGGAGAGGCCGAACTGGTACGAGCCGCATGCAGCGGTCGCCGGGCACACTCATGTGCCCCAGGAATGGGCCCGCGTCAACTGGTCTCCAGCCATAGGACATGAGTGCCTTGGGACACGCGCGGGCGCGGGCTTGTACGACATGACATCGTTCAGCAAGATCGAGGTCAGCGGCCAAGGCGCACTCCGGTTGCTGCAGCATCTTTGCGCCAATGACATCGACCTGCCTGTCGGCAAGGTGATCTACAGTTCGATGCTCAACAGCAGCGGGGGCATTGAAACCGATCTCACCGCTACGCGGATCGCGGAGAGCCGCTTCCTTCTCATCACCAATACGACGTTTGGAAAGCATGACGCCGAGTGGATCCGCTCGCATTGTCCGGATGACGGTTCGGTGACAGTGAGTGATGTGACCTCAGCCTACGCGTGTGTCGGCCTCTGGGGGCCGAAGGCTCGACGTATCCTCGAGCGAACGACCGACGTGGACGTCACCAATGCAGGCTTTCCGTATCTGATGTCCAAGCGGATTGCGGTCGGCAATGTGAATGTCCTGGCGCTTCGAGTTGGATACGTCGGAGAGCTAGGGTGGGAGTTCTATTTCCCGCCGGAGTATGGCGTGGCTCTTTGGGACGCGCTTTGGCAAGCCGGCCAGGAGGATGGGATAGTTGCTGGAGGCTACAAGGCGATTGACTCGCTGCGATTGGAGAAGGGATACCGCTACTGGTCGGCGGACATCGGGCCGAACTACACGCCTCTCGAGGCGGGGCTGGGCTTCGCCGTCAAGCTGGGCAAGACCGACTTCATTGGCCGGGAGGCGATCCTCCGGCAGAAGCAAGAAGGGGTATCCCGTAAGCTCTGCTGCCTGACACTGGGCGACCCCAATTTCGTCGTGGTGGGCAACGAGCCGATCGTCAGCAACGGTGATGTCATCGGCTGGGTTACCTCCGGGGGATACGGGTACGCAGTAGGCAAGAGCATTGCGTATGGATACCTGCCGCTTCCGTTCGACCGGAAGGAAACGAAGCTGGAGATCGACATTCTCGGAGACCACATCCCAGCTGAGGTAGTCCGAGAACCGCTGTGGGATCCGAGGGGGGAACGTGTTAGGTCTTAGTGCTGTGGTCTAATTCATCCACGCCGGCGTCCGCGCGGTGTCAGTCATGTTCGGATGATGGGGCATGATCAGTGCCAGGCAAGAGAACTGACGACTGGCGATGGTCTTGAAGCACTCCCTGGGTTGCCTACTCTTGGGAGGCCCGGGTTCCGCGCGAGCCGGAGGCCCTGGGGTGATTCGCCAGGGCTTCTCAGTTCTACGGAGGTGGTGCGATCTCCTCGATAAGGTCGGTCGGCGCGGGGTGTGGGCATTGGGAACAGGGGATGAGGTGCGCGGAGTGCGCCTCCGGTCTGCCCTTGGCCAACTGACGAGTCTCGGGAATGGATCGCAGCCTGGTTGTACGGGATCCTGATGGCCGACCTGACAACCAACCCAGCGGATCCTCGGTGACGAAAGGGGTGGGTGATATCTCTTGGGGATCGCATCTGGGCGAGAGTTAGCCTTGCGGCGTGCAGCGACGATGTCTGTGGTCGGTGCAGCTGAACGATCGGTAGGAGGCATTGCCCTCGCGGTTGACACTCCGAGTCAACCATAGGGAATAATGGAGAAGGCCGGCATGACGCTTGCTTCCTAAGGCGAGCGGCGAGAGGCCGCAGATTCGACAAGTGTTCCACTGCCCAATGAGGTCAACGTCCTGGGCATAATCGGACCCAACAGGCAGAGGGTGTCCAGATGGAAGAAGTCAGTGTAGACCTCGCAAGGATGATGTACGAACTGACGCTCACGATCCGCCGTTTTGAAGAGACGGCGATCGAACAGTACCGGCTAGGCAACATCCGCGGCTACTTCCATCCCTACATCGGCGAGGAGGCCATCGCCGTAGGAGTGATCTCGGCGCTTGGGCTCGACGACTACATTGTCAGCACCCACCGAGGGCACGGGCACGCAATCGCCAAGGGGCATGACACGCGACTGGTGATGGCCGAGCTGTTCGGCAAGGCGACGGGGTACTGCAAGGGGCGAGGAGGCTCGATGCATGTGTCGAACCTCGCCCAGTTCAATCTGGGCGCCAATGGGATTGTAGGTGGAGGCATTCCCCTCGCGACGGGGGCGGCGATGGGCATCCGGCAGAAAGGGAGTCATCAGGTAGTGGTGTGCTTCTTCAGCGATGGTGCATGCAACAATGGGGTCTTCCATGAGTGCCTCAACATGGCCGCGATCTTCAAGCTTCCCGTCCTGTACGTCATCGAGAACAACCACTACGCCGTCTCAACTCCAGTTGAGCAGTCCACGCTCGTGCAGGATCTCTCCAAGCGCTCGGAGAGCTACGGGATACCGGGTCTCTCGCTGGATGGGAACGACGCGCTGCAAATCCATCGTGCGATGGAGGAGCCGCTGAGGCGTGCCCGGGCGGGGGAGGGCCCCACATTGATCGAGTGCAAGACCTATCGGCACGGGGGGCACCACATCAATGACCCCGGTGCCTACATGCCCCAAGAGGACCTCACTCGGTGGAAGGCGCATGATCCGATCAACGTGCTGCGGGACCACCTCACCGCCGCAGGGGTAGCGGAGGCGGAGATCGAGACGATTAGAACACGCGTGGAGGCGGGAATGGCGAAGGCGGTGGAATTCGCCATCCAAAGCCCCCAGCCCTCGGAGGTTGACTTCCTCCAGGAGATCGCGTCTCTGTAGCGAATCGGCGGAGAGACTCGAGAGCTGAGCGCTCAGGACCGAATGGGGCAGGGCAGAGTCAGGAAGCAGTCAAGCACCGGGAGTCGTTCCATGGCCATGCTTAAGTACCGCGATGCCCTCCGGCTTGCCATCAAGGAGGAAATGGAGAGGGATCCACTTGTCTTTTGTATCGGGGAGGGGATTGGCGAGCGGGGCGGCTCCTACAAGGTCACGGACCAGCTCTTCAAGCAGTTCGGCCCGGAGCGGGTGATCGACACGCCGATCTCAGAGGCATCGTTCGTGGGCATGGCGGCCGGAGCGGCGATCGTTGGGAACCGCCCGATCGTGGAAGTACTGTTTGTTGACTTCACCTGCCTCGCCTTGGACCAGGTGTTCAACCAGGCGGCCAAGTACCGCTTCATGTCGGGAGGGCAAGGCTCCGTGCCCATGGTCCTGCGGACGCAAGGCGGGACCGGCAACAGTCTTGCGGCGCAGCACTCGCAAAGCCTGGAGGCGCTCTTCTACCACATCCCGGGTCTCAAACTCGTGATGCCGTCAACGCCCTACGATGCCAAGGGGCTTCTCAAGTCGAGCATTCGGGATGATGATCCGGTGATCTTCATCGAGCACAAGCTCCTCTACATGACGGAGGGCGAAGTCCCCGAACAGGAGTACCTGATCCCGCTGGGAAAGGCGGACGTCAAGCGGGAAGGCACGGATGTCACGCTGGTGACCTATTCGCATATGACGCTGAAGTGCCTCGAGGCCGCCGAACGGCTTGCCTCCGAGGGTGTGCAGGCGGAGGTCATCGACCTGCGCTGTCTGGTTCCCATGGACAAGGAATGCATCCTCGCCTCAGTCAAGAAGACCGGAAAGCTGGTCATCGTTCACGAGGCGTGCAAGCGGGGCGGTGTCGGAGGCGACGTTGCCGCCATGGTGGTTGAGGATGCGTTCTTCGATCTGGATCGACCGCCGGTTCGCGTCGCGGGCAAGAACACCCCGATACCCTTCAGTCTCAACTTGGAGAAGCTGTGCGTGCCTTCCGTCGATGACATCGTTGAGGCTGTACGGGCTCTTGGGTGACGATGGGGGTCTTGTCTTGAGGACGGGCATGCGCTACTGGGTCAGGGCGTGTGTACGGCGATGCAGGAGGATGGGGAATGGTGGCGCAAGTGATCATGCCGCAGGGCGGTCAGGACATCGAGAAGGGGACGATCGTTCGGTGGCATCGGAAAGCCGGGGAGCCGGTCAGGAAAGGGGACGTTGTCTGCGAGGTCGAAACGGAGAAGACGGTCCTTGAAGTGACGGCACCGCAGGACGGTGTCATGCTCAGGACGTTCTTCGCTGAAGGCGAGGAGGCCAAGGTGTTCTCGGTGATCGCCGTGGTTGGCAATCCCGGCGAAGCAATCCCCGATGCGCTGGTGCCGTCCAAGATGGCGGTGAGTGCCGTTGAGAAGGCCTCCCCAGAGGAAGGACAGGCGCGGCCGGCTGCAGCCCGGGCTGGGACTGGGGATGGGAAGATCCGCATGTCCCCCAAAGCCAGGCAATTGGCGCAGGAGAGGGGTGTCGCGCTGGATGGGATCACAGGCACCGGCCCGCAGGGGAGCATCACTGCGGAGGACGTCCTTGCCGCCGCCGAGCGGCTCTCGAGCGGAAGGCCGCCGGAAGAAGCGGCTGTGGATCACGGTCGGCTTGCTCCCATGAGCAAGGTCGCCAAGGTAACGGCGCGGAGGATGCTGCTCAGCAAGCAGAGCATCCCGCACTTCTACGTCACGGTTGCGGTCGACATGACCGCCGCCAAGAGCTACCGGTCGGACTTCAACAGCCGCCTGCCGAACGCCGACACAGACGGCATCTCGCTGACCGACTTGATCACACGCGCCTGCGTGCTGGCGTTGAGGGAGTTCCCGCAGCTCAACAGCATGGTGAGAGACGAAGGCAACCTGATCCTATGGGACGACCTCAACGTAGGCATTGCAGCTGCCACCGATGCCGGGCTGGTTGTGCCGGTCGTGGAAGGGGCGGATGGCCTGTCGCTGGCGGAGTTGGCGAAGCGCACGCGGCAAGTTGTGGCCGCGGCCCGCGAAGGCCGGCAGGTTTCTGTGGCTCCGGCCCGATTCACGATCTCCAATATGGGGATGCACGGTGTGGACAACTTCATCGCGATCATCAATCCGCCCGAGGCCGCAATCCTATCCGTGTCCTCGGTGAAGCCAACGGTC
>Ga0315295_10001220_pt1 | contig 22107 bp, 23 predicted proteins | sample YL17G14_0_MG_FD_204453 | JGI IMG/M metagenome (GOLD analysis project Ga0315295, IMG submission 204453) | Sediment microbial communities from Yellowstone Lake, YNP, Wyoming, USA - YL17G14_0 | ecosystem: Environmental > Aquatic > Freshwater > Lake > Sediment | place: USA: Wyoming | collected...
GTTCATGCGCCGCTGGAAGCCCGCGCTGGCCGAGCGGACCGTCGTGCCGGTGGCCTCGGGCCTCATCGCCGGCGAGAGCCTCATGGGCATCCTCATCGCCCTGCTGATCGTCAGCGGCGTGCTCGCGCCCTGAGGCCGGCGCCCCCTCCTTTCTGGCGGGCAATTCCTGCCATGTGGACATCAGGTTCATCAGCGGCACGCAGAGTATGGATATCACTGCGAACGTGGGCGCACCCTATCTGGCAGGCTCCGCCTCTGCCGCAGCATTCTTTGATTCGCAGCTGAGCTTCAGCATCCAGGCCATCCCCGAGCCGTCCACCTACGCCGCGTGGGCCGGGGTGCTCGCACTCGGCTTGGCCGCGTGGCGCCGCTGCCACACCTGAAGTAACGGGTCTTGATCGACCGCAACGAGACCGGTCCACGCCAGTCTCTCCTTTTGCAGCACTACGCCTTACGATAGTGGTCGACCCCGCGGCAGCTGCGGGCGCACAGGCCGAACGCGTCGAATTCCGGAATCAGCTCCTCGCCCAGGGGCGGACCTACTTGTTCCTGGGTTCCCACATGCCGACAACGGCACCGGTGGGATCGACGTTGATGCTGAGCCAGTCCATGTCCTCGACCTTGGTTACATCCTTCATGACCTTGGCGCCGAGTTTCTTCGCCTTCTTGGTGACAACATCATGTCCTTCACCAGGACATACGGCATCCACGCGGACGGCGCGCCCGGGCACAGTTGCTTCAGCATGCCGCTACCCGTGCCCTCGCCGATATCGACCATGGTGTAGGCGCCGGCCGGCGTCGGCTCGGGTGGTCGCGCGAAGGGATTCCACCTGCTCCGCCAAGTTTCGCAAAAATTGCGGCGTCAGACCGCCCGATTCAGGGTAGACTGCGGCAGTCCGGGCTACCCCCCCTCTCCGGATTCACCCCATAATCATGAAAGCCAAAGTTGCCGGCGCCCCGGTCAGTCTCCGCGTGGAGCTGGAGCAACAGGCCCTCGCCTTGGCGCGCTGCTGCCCCGTCGACCGGACCAACCCACCCGTCTGCCCGCTCTGCGAGCTGCGCAAGCGCGACGTGCGGGCCCGGCGGGCGTGGGTGCGCCGGCTCCCGCTCGCGGACCTGCAGTTCCTGTCGCTCTATCACGCCACCTGCTCCGCGGAGCGGCGGCGTGACCTGGGCCGGAGCTGAGGCCCGGGCCGCCTCCGGCCGGCCGCACCACCGTCACGCCTTCCGGTAGTGGTCCACGACGCGGTAGCTCCGGGCGCACAGGCCGAAGGCCAGCGCGGCCGCGAAGGCAAAGGCGGCGAAGAAAAACATCTGGAACGCCGTGACGCCGAAGCCGGTCGAGCCGATGGCGTGGATGACCGCGGCATTCTTCACGCCGGCGTTGACGACGAGCACCCAGAGGTTGCCGATCGTCACGGAGAGGAGCCAGAAGCTCATCAGCGCGCCCTTCATCGACTGCGGGGCCTGGCTGTAGGCGAACTCCAGGCCGGTGGCCGACACGAGCACCTCGCCGAGCGTGAGGAAGGCATACGGCAGCACCTGCCACGTGATCGAGAAGACCGTGCCGCCGTCGAGCACCAGCTGCATCGCGCCGACGATCACCCACGCAACCCCGGAGAACGCAATGCCGGCGGTCATGCGCCGCAGGGCCGTCACCGCGATGCCGGCCTTGGTCAGCGCCGGAAACAGCACCAGATTGTTGAACGGGATCAGGAGCATCACGAGCAGCGGATTCAGCGCCTGCATCTGGGAGGACTGGAACCAGTGCGGCTTGGCCATGGCGTCCGCCTGCAGCACCCACGTCGAGGCCTTCTGGTCGAAGAGCGACCAGAACGGTGTCACGAGCGCAAAGAGGACCAGCACGCGCAGCACGGAGCGGACGCCCTCGACGGACTCGTCGGGATGCCGGCCGCGGGCGCCCTCAAGCTGCAGCCAGACGCCGAGTCCGCCGAAGGCGATCACGGCGACCAGCGCCGTGCAGAAGGCGATGACGAAGCCGTAGGCCGGCACGAGCAGGAACGACGCGAGGGCCGTCAGCCCGCCCGCGATCGCGAGGACGAGGCCGGGCTTGCCGGACGCCAGGGCGGTGCGCGACACGTTGAGGAACGAATCCGGATCCGGCGGCGCGGGCGGCACCATCACGTAGGCCTTGCGCCCGAGCCAGAGGATGACCGTCGAGATGAACATGAGCGCCCCGGGGACGCCAAAGGCGATGGCCGGGCCGAGCTGCTTGAGGAAAATCGGCATCAGCAGCGAGGCGAAGAACGAGCCGAAGTTGATGATCCAGTAGAACGCGTCGAACACCACCTTGGCGCGGTGCTTGTTGGTCTGGTCAAACTGGTCGCCCACGAAGGAGGAGACGCAGGGCTTGATGCCGCCCGAGCCGAGCGCGATCAGGCAGAGGCCGAAATAGAAGCCCGTGCGGTTGTCCACGAAGAGCGCAAGGCACAGCTGGCCCACACAGTAGACGAGGCTCAGCCAGAAGATGGTGTGGTATTTCCCGAAAAAACGGTCGGCGATCCAGCCGCCCAGCAGCGGGAAGAAATAGACGCCGATGACGAAAGTGTGGAAGACGTCCTTGGCCGCGCCCGGGCGGTCCGCCTCCGGCAGGTGCAGCAGCAGCGACGACACCAGGAACACCGTCAGGATGTTGCGCATCCCGTAGAAACTGAACCGCTCGCAACCTTCGTTGCCGATGATGTAGGGGATCTGGCGCGGGATGGGGACGTCGGCCGGCGGGGTGCCCGGGCCCGGGGAGGGGGAACTCATGGGGATTTCCCTCAGCACGCTGCCGCGACCGGGGGAAAATTCAAGCGGCGACTGCGCCGGCCCGGCGCGCACCCGCCCGGCCGAAACCCCTTGCCTCCCGTAGGATGACGCCAAAGCATCAACCCTCAGGAGAAAATCTCATCATGAACCCAAAAACTGTCGCCAGTCTCATCGTCGGGGCCGCCGTGATCTTCGGCCTGATCCTGGCCGGGGCTTCCGCCACCTACGTGGTGGAGCCGGGCCACCGCGGCGTCGAGGTCATGCTCGGCCGCGTCTCGCCGGGCTTCAAGCCGGAGGGCTTCGGCTTCAAGCTGCCCTTCGTCACCATCGTCGCCCCGCAGCTGATCCGCCAGCAGACGGACAAGATGGTCGCCGACTGCTATTCCTCGGACCTGCAGCAGGTGAAGATCGACGTGCGCGTCCTCTACCGCGTGCCGGAGAGCTCGGTCGTGACCGTTTACCGCGACTATGCCGGCGTGCCCTTCGACTCGCTGATCAAGCCCCGGGTGGCCGAGGCCCTCAACGAGATCACCGCGGGGCGCACCGCCGAGCTGATCGTGCAGAAGCGCGAGGAGGTCAAGAGCCAGGCGCTGGAGAGCGCCCGCCGGAAGATCGGCGGCATCCTCGTCGTCGAGGACATCGTGCTCGAGGACATCAGCCTCACCCGGGCGCTGGAGAACGCCATCGAGGCGAAGATGGTGCAGGAGCAGGAGGCCGCCCGCGCGCGCTTTGCGCAGCAGCAGGCGCAGACCGAGGCCAGCACCGTGGTCATCAAGGCCAAGGGCGAGGCCGAATCCATCATCCTCCGCGGCAAGGCGCTGCGGGAGAATCCCAGCGTGCTCGAGCTGCAGATCATCGAGCACTGGGACGGCGTGACACCGCTCGTGGTCGGCCCCGGGGCCACCGGCGCCAACATGATGCTGCCCCTGGGCGATTTCACCACCGACAAGAAACCCGAGACCAGCGAGGAGGAAAAGCCATGAGCCAGCAGACCTTCAACGGCTCGCGGGACGGCGAGTTCGATCCCCGCACCATCAAACGGCTGCTCGGAACACTCATCCTCGTGTTCGCGGCCATCATCCTGGCCTTCTCGGCCACCTACGTGGTGCAGCCCGGGACCCGCGGCGTGGCGGTCACCCTCGGCACGGTGGACCCGCTGTTCAAAAAAGAGGGCTTCGGTTTCAAGCAGCCCTTCATCACCCACATCCAGCCGATCAGCATCCGGCAGCGCACGCGGCCGATGCCGGCCGAGTGCTACTCCTCGGACCTGCAGCAGGTGAAGATGGAGGTCCATGTCCTCTACCGCGTCCCGGAGCATTCCGTCGTGAAGATCTTCCAGGAATACGCCGGCGAGCCGTTCGACAACCTCATCGCCCCGCGCGTGCAGGAGGCCCTGAAGGAGGTGGCGGCCACCCAGAGCGCCGAGCTGATCGTCAAGAAGCGCGAGGAGATCAAGACCCGCGCCCTGGCGCTGGCCCAGCGCAAGATCGGCGCGGATTTCCTCGAGGTGGTGGACCTCGTGATCTTCAACCTCGCGCTCTCGCCGGAGCTGGAGTCGGCGATCGAGCTGAAGATGGTGCAGGAGCAGGAGGCCGAGAAGGCCAAGTTCACCCAGCTGAAGGCGAAGATCGAGGCGGACACCGCCATCATCCGCGCCAAGGGCGAGGCTGAGGCCATCTCGGTGCGCGGCACCGCGCTCCGCGCCAACCCCGACTTCATCAAGTTGCAGATTCTGCAGAACTGGAACGGCCGCTCCCCGCTCGTCGTCGGCGGCAGCGGCGGCGGGGGCAGCATCCTGCTCTCGCTCGAGGACCTGATCCGCCGCGCGGCCCCCGCCGCGCCGGCCCGCCCGGCCCGGACCGTGCCGCCCAAGTCACCATGATGAATCCCAAGACCCGGGCCGGCCTGCAGTTGCTCGTGCTGCTGATCGCCGGCGTGTTGCTCGTGCTGATCTTCCCGTCCGCCCTGCGGTTCGCCGAGGGGGCCGCGATGGAGCTGCGCTCCCTCTGGTGGCTCGTCCTGCTTGTGGCGCTGGCCGGCTGGCTGATCTGGGGCGCCAATCGCCGACCGAAATAACCGGCGCAGGCTGACCGGTCATGACCCGCAGGCCACGTTCCGCGAAATCCCGCCCCAAGCCGGGCCAAGCCGCGCCGGGCGGACCGCCGGCCCCCGCGACGCCTGCCCTGCCCGCGCCGGCCGCACCCGACGCCGACCAGCCCGGACCGGCGGAAAAACTCACGCCCGAGGAGCAGATGGAGCGCTTCGCGAAGGAGCTGAAGAACGAGGACTGGGGCCACCAGCCGTGCTGAGCCGCCGGTAGAAGTCGGCTGGCATCGCCGGGGCCCGCGGGCGCGCGAATGGCCGCGTCGCAATCCATGCGCAGACTCCGCCAAGTCATGCCCAGCAGCAGGAGACGGCGGGCGGTAAGCTCTGCGGAGCACCGGCGCGGCCGCGCGCCAGTTCCGCCACCTCTTCCCCTCCATGAATACCCGCCGTGATTTCATCAAGACCGGCCTGGCCCTTGGCGCCGGGTTTTCCCTTGTCGATCTGGGCGGACTTTTTGCCGCCGAGACCCCGGCGGTGACCGGCGCCGTGCCGCCCGGCACGCTTCCCGGCGGAGTCTCCCGCCCCGTGCTCGTCGCCGTCCGCGACAGCGACCGCGTGACGATGCTCAACCAGGCCCTGGAGGCCCTCGGCGGCATTGCGGCGTTCGTCCGGCCGGGCCAGACGGTCCTTATCAAGCCGAACATGGGCTGGGATGTCCCGCCCGAGCGCGGCGCCAACACGCACCCGGACGTGGTCGCCCGGCTCGTGATCCTCTGCCGCGAGGCCGGTGCCAAGTCGGTCAGCGTCTTCGACAACACCTGCGACCAGTGGGAGCGCGCCTACAACCACAGTGGCATTGCCGCGGCCGCCCGGGCCGCCGGCGCGGTCGTCGTCAACGGCAAGGACGAGACCCTTTATCGCGAAACGGCGGTCCCCCGAGGCGTCAAGCTGCAGTCCGCCAAGATCCATTCGCTCGTGCTCGACAGCGACGTGTTCCTCAACGTCCCCGTCCTCAAGCACCACAGCGGCGCGCTCATGACCGCCGCGATGAAGAACCTGATGGGCGTCATCTGGGACCGCCGCTTCTACCACCGCACCGACCTGCACCAGTGCATCGCCGACCTGCTCACCCTCCGGCAGCCCACGCTCAACATCATCGACGCCTACCACCCGATGGTCCGCAACGGTCCCCGCGGCCGGACCGCCGCCGACCTCATCGAACTGCGCACCTTGCTCGCCTCAACCGACATCGTCGCCATCGACGCCGCCGCGGCGAAACTGCTCGGTCACCAGCCCGCCGATATCACCCACATCAGGCTCGCCGCCGGCATGAACCTCGGCCGGATGGACCTCGAGCAGGTGGACGTCCGGCGCTTCAAGCTGGCATGAGCCGGACCAGCCACCGTCTCAGATACCTGCGGATTGCCGTTGCCGTCGTGGTCCTCGCCGGATTCACGGCGGCGTTTTCCGATTTCCGCAACCTGCTGCCGGCCGGACTGGCCTCCGGGCTGGGCGGAACCCAGCTGGTCCCCGCCTTTGTCGCTCTCCTCACCGGCTCCGCCTTCGCCCTCGGCGGCGTGCTGGTCGTCCTGCTGACGCTGCTGGCCGGTCGGGTCTATTGTTCCGCCCTGTGTCCGCTCGGCCTCCTGCAGGATGCCATCAGCCGGCTCGCCGCACTCGTCCGCCGCCGGCCGCCCCGCCTGCCGCCGTCCCGGCCGCTCACTTGGGTCCGGCAGGTTTTCCTCTGGGGCACCGTCGCGGGAGTGCTGGCCGGATGGGGCGGTCTCACGCTCGCGTTGCTCGATCCTTACAGCAACTTCGGCCGCATCGCCGCGACGCTCTTCCGTCCGCTGTTCACACTGGCCAACAATTCACTGGTGACCGTCGCGAGCGCCGCCGGCCTGCCGGGCATCAACCGCATCGAGCTGCACTGGGCCGGACCCTGGCTGCTGCTCCCGCCCGCGGCCTTTCTCGTGGTGGTTGCCGGGATGGCGGCCCTGCGCGGACGGCTTTATTGCAACACGGTCTGCCCCGTGGGCACACTGCTGGGGTTTGTCGCCAACCGCGCGCTGTTCCGGCTCAAACTCGACCGGTCCGCCTGCACCAAGTGCACCGAGTGCCTCCGCCACTGCAAGGCGCAGTGCATCGACCTCCGCTCCGGCACCATCGATGCCTCGCGCTGCGTGGCCTGCTACAACTGCATCTCCGCCTGCGACCAGGGCGGCATCGGCCATGCGTTGGCCTGGAATTTCGCCCCGGCCTGGTCCACCCCGGAAACGCAGCTCGTCGGCGACCCCCTCAATCCGTGTCGCCGGTCTTTCCTCGCCTCCGCGGTCGGCGCCATGGCGGCCGCCGTTGTTCCCGGCAAGCTCGCCCGCGCCGCCGCGGCCACCATCGAGGAGATTCCCTTCCTGGTGAAGGCCGGCCAGGACAGCAGCGCGATCGCGCCGCCGGGCGCGTCCAGCGTGGCGCAGTTTCTCGACCGCTGCACCTCCTGCCAGCTTTGCCTCAGCGCCTGTCCCACCCAGGTTCTGCAGCCGGCCCTGCTGGAATACGGCGTCGTTGGCCTGCTCAAGCCGCGGCTCGAATACGCGACGGCCTTCTGCAACTTCGACTGCGTGCGCTGCGGCGAGGTCTGCCCCACCGGGGCGATCGGCCGGCTCGGGCCGGAGGAGAAGCAGGTCGTGCAGATCGGAATCGCCGATTTCTACCGCGACCGCTGCATCGTCGTGACCAACGGCACCGACTGCGCCGCGTGCTCCGAACATTGCCCGACCAAGGCCGTGAGCACCGAACCTTACGGCGCCAACCTCCGTCTGCCCGTCATGAACCGGGAACTTTGCATCGGCTGCGGCGCGTGCGAGTTTGCGTGCCCGACCAAGCCGCGGAAAGCCATCGTGGTGACCGGCCGCCGGGAGCACGGCTGGGCGCGCCGGCAGGTGGAGAAGAAGGCCGTGAAGCCCAGGCGCAGCGACGATTTTCCGTTCTAAGGCCGGGCGTGGGCCTGGAAGAATTTCACGATCAGCCCCGGGGCAGTCGCGGGATAGCGGTGGCCGCCGTCATGGAGGTAGGTGGCAACCTCCGCGTCCTTGGTGGAAGGATAGACCGTATAGCCCATGGCGTCCGGTTGGCGCGGACCGCAGCCATTGAGCCGAAGCGCCTCGTCGATCATGCGCGCCTGCCAGGCGAACCTGACCAACGGGTCCTGCGGACTGCCGAGGTGCAGGACCGGCCGCGGCGGGGCCTTCTGGAATCCGCGGGCCAGCAGCGCCGACGACGGGGCGAAAGCCGCGAAGAGGTCGCCCCGTTCCGCCCAGAGCAGGTAGGTGAAGCCGCCGCCATTGGAGTGGCCGGTCGCATAGATGCGCCGATCTTCCACCGGGTATTTCTTGCGCAGTTCCGCGAGCATGACGTCGAAAAACTTCAGGTCGCGGTCGTCCTCGGCGCCCGCCACCCCCTGCCATCCCGCCCGCTCGCCCGACGGATCGGTCAGCTTGCCGGCCGTTGGCAGTCCCTGCGGATAGACGACAAACGCATCGGGCCAGACCTCATGGAGATGAAAGCTACGCGAGGCCTGCGCCATCGACCCGCCATGCCCGTGAAAGGCAAAGACCAGTGGCGCCCCTTCCGGCCCGATCTTCGCGGGAACATGCACCAAGGCCTCGCGCGTCACGCCATCGACCGTCCAGGTGAGGCGCTGCAGGTCGTCCGTCGCCGCGGGGGCCGAAACGGCCAGCCAGAGCCCGAGCAGGGCGGAGGATCCGAAATGAAGCCGCATGCGGGACTAGACGCGACCGCGCCCTCCGGGTTTCAGGCCGGAGCGCCTACTTTTTCAATCCGGCACAGAAGCGCGTGAGGCGCTCGACGCCCTTGCGGAGTGTCTCGTCGGACGCGGCGTAGCTGAGGCGCAGGTAGCCCTCGGCGCCGAAGGCCGAGCCGGGCACCGCCGCGACCCTTTCCTTCTCCAGCAGCTGGGCGCAGAAATCGATGTCCTTGAGCCCGAAGCTGGAGATGTTGGGGAAAAGATAGAACGCGCCGCCGGCGAGCAGGCAGGTGATGCCCGGGATCCGGTTGAGCTCGGCGTGCAGGTATTGGCGCCGGCGGTCGAAGGCGGACTTCATCACGGCCAGCGCCGCGACGGCCTTGTCCTTCTCCTTGAGCGCGGCGAGCGCGCCGTATTGGGCGAAAGTCGTGGCGTTGGACGACGTCTGGCTCTGCAACTCGGCGCAGGCCTTGGCGATCGGCGCGGGCGCGACGAGCGTGCCGAGCCGCCAGCCGGTCATCGAGTAGGTCTTGGAAAATCCGGCGACCGTGATCGTGCGCTTTTCCACCTCGGCGCCCAGCATGGCGAAGTTCACCGGCGCGTGGCCGTCGTAGATCAGGTGCTCATACATCTCGTCGGCGAGCACGTAGAGGTTGTGCTGCACGCAGATGTCCGCGAGCGCCGCGAGCTCCGCGCGCGAGTAGATCGCCCCGGTCGGGTTCGAGGGCGAATTGAGGATGAGCATCTTGGTTTTCGGCGTGAGGGCGGCGGCGAGCAGCGCGGGGGTGAGCTTGAAGCCGGCCCGGTCGTCGCACAGCACGAACCTCGGCGTGGCACCGGCGAGCTTCACCATCTCGGGGTAGCTGACCCAATACGGCGCGGGGATGATCACCTCGTCGCCCGGGTTGCAGGTCGCGAGGATGCCGAGGTAGCACGAATATTTGCCGCCGGGGGAGACGACCACCTGCGCCGGGGTGACCTTGTAGCCGTATTCGACGGCATAACGGTCGGCCACCGCCTGGCGCAACGGCTCGATGCCCGGCGTCGGCGCGTATTTGGTCTTGCCAGCCTTGAGCGCGGCGATGGCGGCGTCCTTGATGAAATCCGGCGTGTCGAAATCCGGCTCGCCCGCGGCGAAGCTGCAGACGTCCTCGCCCGCCGCCAGCATGGCCTTGGCCTTCGCGTCGATGGCCAGTGTCGGTGACGGCGATACGTTGCGGGCCCAGTTGGACAGCGGGTGCGGAGTGCTCATACGGGGTTTACAACTAGGGCGCGCGTGGAATGAACGCAAGCCGACCCTTGGCCGGCGGCTGTCATAGCAAGATATGCGGACTGTGGCGGGGTCGCCGACCCCCGCCAAGGTGGACGTCGATTTTCTACAGCGGCGACCGGCCCGCGCCAACGGCCCCTACCTGGAGCGCCGAGGCCTCGCCCGGCGCCGGCGCGCGGCCTTCGGCGGCCGCTCCGGCATCGGCGCCGCCTCCAGCTCGGGCAGGTAGGCCTCGACCGCCGCGCGGACCAGGTGGCCGACGCTGGTGTTCTTGCTCCGGGCGGTTTTCTTCAGCAGCCGGCGCAGCTCCAGCGGGAGACGAACCGAGATCTGCAACTGGGCGGCGTGCAGCACGAGCACGTCGGAAAAATCATACTGCTCCAGCGCGGTGCGGATGATGGCGCTCACGGACCGCGCCCTGCCGTCGCGCACGGGCTCGCTGAGCCGGTCGAGGAACTCGACCTCCATCTGGATGGGGAACGGACTGGTCGGCTTCGCGGCCACGGCTCAAAAGCGCTCGATCGACTTCGCCGGGACCAGCGGCGGCTCAAGCGCGAGCGCCGCGGGCGAGAAGGTGCCCGCCGGCAGGGTCAGGCTCATGGCAGCGCCGGTCACCTCGAAGCGGGTCTTGTCACGGGTGACGGTGTCACGGAGGTCGATGGACTTCACCATCCATTGCTCCCCCACCTTCTTGAGGTCGAGGACGCTGATGGACTTCTCCACCGCGCCCTTTCCCCCGAGGAATTCCGCCTGCACCAGCGCTTGGAATTGCGTGTCGAGCAACACCCGCACGCCGGTCAGGCCGGGGCGGACCGCCATGATCGCCGTGGGGGGATACAGCACGAAGCTGTGCGCCGGCCGGCCACGCACGCGGGTCAGGCCCTCGTAGGCGAAATCCGTCCAGTAAAGAAAGGGCATTTGCAGGTCGAAGAGTGTGAGCTCGGTTCCGCCGAGCGGCGCGAACATTCCTTCCGGCGGCAGCACGGTGGTCAGCCCGGCGGTGCCGTTCCACTGCCAGGCGGCGGCCGCCGGGCCGCCCTGGATGAGCCAGCGGCGCTCGCCGGCCAGTCCGCCGGTGCCGGGGAGTGTCAGCCGGGTGATCGGGCCCAGCTCGTTTCGCGAACCGAGCAGCTGGCCGGCGACGCTGCGCTCGGCACCCGCGCGCGGCAGCACGCGCAGCTCGAATTCCAGCCAATAATCGCCGGCGATGCCCAGGGTGCGGAACTCGGCGAGGATGCGCGCGCCCTCGGCCTGGTCGGGCCGGGCGGTCGTGACGTAGTTGGGCGGCGGTCGGAAGCCCTTGGGCTGCGCCGGCAGGACCGGCAGCGCGGTTGCCACCAGCACAAACAAGAAAGCCCGGCGGAGGGCCGGGCTGGGGAGCTCAGGGTTTCTTGGGCTCAACCGGCGCGGGAGTTGCGGGTTGCGGGGCCGGCGCCGTGCGGGCGGGGGCGGCGATGATCGGCAGCTTGGCATCGACCTCTACGAGGTGCTTGGACTGGTAGATGTGGGCCAGGTAAAGGACAAAACTCAGCACGAAGAACAGGATGGCTGCGTTGATGGTGGCCTTGCTCAACACATTGCTCGTATCGGCGCCGAAGGTGGATTCCATGCTGCTGCCGCCCATGGCCGCGCCCATGCCGCCGTCGTTCTTGGCCCGCTGCATGAGGACGACCAGCACCAGGAACAGCGAGGTGAGGAGCAGGACGAAAGTTAAGATGCCGATGATCAGGTTCATGAAGGGGCAGAAGCAACGTAGTCGGACCGGCTTTGTCAACCAAAGTTCTGGGGTGTTGCTTCCCGGGAAAACCGGCCATCTCCCCCTCCGACTCCCGGCCGCGGCGCCGGGCTTCCCGCCGTCGGAAAATCAGCCGCCAGCTAGAGGTGCACGCCCATCTTCTCGAGCACGCGGGCGAGGTCGTCGTTGCCGCGATACTCGATGATGATGCGGCCGCGCTTCGGCGAATGCTTCAGCGTGGTGCGCGCGCCGAGGTGCGAGGTGACCTTTTTCTCGATGTCGGTCAGCGTCGCCGCGGTGGCGCCGGGCATCCGGCGCCGCTTGCCGGTGCCGCCAATCTTGTGCCGGGTCAGCTCCTCGAGCGCCCGGACGCTCAGCCCCTGCTCCAGCGCGCGCCGGCCGAGCAGGAGCCGCTCGGCGGAGTTCTCCACGCCGAGCAGAACCTTGGCGTGGCCGACGCTGAGCAGGCCCTTGCCGACGTAGCCCTGCAGCTCCGGCTCGAGGGAAAGCAGCCGGAGGGAATTGGCGACCGTCGCGCGACCCTTGCCGACGCGCTGCGCGGCGGCGTCCTGCGTGAGGTCGAAGTCGCGGATGAGGCTGGCGTAGCCGTGCGCCTCCTCCAGCGGGTTCAGGTCGGTGCGCTGCAGGTTCTCGATCAGGGCCAGCGAGGCGGACGAGGCGTCGCTGGACGTCATGACCCGCGCCGGGATGCTCTTGAGCTTGAGCTGCTGGTAGGCCCGCCAGCGGCGTTCGCCGGCGATGAGCTGGAACTTGCCGCCCACGGCGCGCACGATGACCGGCTGCAGCAGGCCCTCGGCCCGGATGCTGTCGACCAGCTCGGCCAGCGCCTCGGGGGAAAATTCCTTGCGCGGCTGGTAGGGATTTGGCTCGACGAGATGGACGGCCACCTCGCGGTAACCGGCCAGGCCGTCCGGCGCGGTCCCCGCGGCGGGCGCGCCCGCCGCGGGGGCTGGCGGATGCGCGGCGACCGGCGCCTTGGGGGCCGTCGTGCCGCTGGTGATGAGTGCGCCGAGTCCGCGGCCGAGTCGTGATTTTGGTGTAGCCATGGTTATTTGCCCTGGGGGATGAAGAGGGTCTGGCCGACACGAATCCGCGTGTCGTCGGTGATCTTGTTCGCGTTGCGGATGTCCGCCAGCTTGGCGCCGGTCTTCTTCGCGATGCCGGAGAGCGTGTCGCCGTTCTGCACGGTATAATTGATGCCCTCCTTCGGGAAATCCTCGCTGAAGGTGGTCTGCACGGCCGGCCGGGTGGCCTGGTTCTTGGCCAGGGCGTCGAGCGCGGCGTTGGTCTGGCGGCCGAGCCGCTCTATCTGGTTCGCCACCTGGGTGAGGACGTCGCGCTTCTGCTCGCTGAGGGCGCCCTGCATCGTGCGGTTGAGCTCGGCCACGGCCCGGTTGAGCTGCTCGACCGTGGCGAAACTCTGGTTCGCCCTGGCCTGGAGCGCGCCGTTGTCGCGGTTGAGCTGCTCGACGGTCATCGTCAGCTCGCCGACGCGCTGGGTCAGCAGGAGCACGTCCTGGCGGAGATTGGCGAGTTCCACGCGGGTGTTGTCCACCTGGGCGGGGGCCACGACGCCGAGGAGGCTCAGCAGGGCCCCGAATCGCAGAAATTTGTTGGGCATGGACGGGAGCGTGCGAAATTCGCCGGACAAAAACAAGCCTTAGCCCAAGGCGTTGGTTTATAGACCATGGATTGCCGGGATGACTGCAGATACCCGCCCCCTGTCATTCTGAGTGTAGCGAAGAATCCAATATGACTAACCCCGGTGGGCATCCTGCTGGATCCTTCGCTTCGCTCGGGATGACGGAATTGCTGAATTTATCCTGATTCAATCCGTGCAATCAGTTGTCAATGTCCGGTCGTTTTCCTGGACGGAAACGGCGCGGGGCCGACCAGCGGAGGCATGGGCGCCGAAGCGAGCCGGGTGCCTGGCGCCACGGGAAACCCGCGCAGGAATTGTTCCGCCGGCAGCATCCGTCCGCCCGGCCGCTGGAGCCGGCGCAGGCGCAGCGTCCCCCCCCCCGTGCCCACGAGCAGGCCGTCGGCATCAGGACCCAGCACGGTGCCCGCAAAGTGCGGAGTGTCATTTACTGGATGATACTCGTCGGCGAGGCCCAGCTTCACGGCCTGGCCGCTGATTACTACCGAGCAGCCGGGCCAGGGATTGAGCCCGTTGATCCGGGCGGCGAGCACCGCGGCCGGGGCGGAGAAATCGAGGGCGCCGTCGCCTTTTTCGAGCCGCCGGCAGAACGTCGCGCGGCTGGCATCCTGCGGGGTGAAAATCTGGACCCCGGCGGCAATCACCGGCAGGCAGCGCGCGAGCAGCGGCACGCAGGCCTCCGCCAGCTTTGCCTCCACCTCGGTTGCCGTGTCCAGCGACCCGATCACCACGCGCTCCAAATCGGCCACCGGGCCGGCGTCGAGTTCGCGCACCAGCCGCATGAGCGTGACGCCGGTGGTGATCTCGCCGCAGGCAATCGCGGTCTGGATGGGCGAGGCGCCGCGGTAGGCCGGCAAAATGGACGTGTGCAGGTTCAGCGTGCCGAGCCGCGGCGTGTCGATGAGCTCCGGCTTCAGGATATGCCCGTAGGCCATGACCAGGGTCAGGTCGGGGGAGAAATCCGCGAGCTGTTGCCGCTCCGCCGGGCCGACTTTTTCCGGCTGTAGGACCGGCAGGCCGCGCCCGACCGCCCAGCGCTTGATCGCGCCGGCCTGGATCTTCTGGCCGCGGCCCGCGGCGCGATCCGGCTGGGTGAAGGCGGCCACCACCTGCGCCAGGCCGCTTCCCGCCAGCCAGTTCAGCGCCGGCAGCGCGATGGCATCGGAACCCATGAAGACGATTTTGAGCATGGCTAAGTGGAGCGTTATTCTTAACACGCCGCGGGGATAGACGAACAGAAATAATCGGTGGAGCGGGGATGATCCGCCCGGACCCGGGCAGCCTCAATCGTCGAGCAGGGCCGGGTCGAAGTCCTCTCCGCCCGACTCCGCGTGCTGCAGGTTCCGGCGGGTGCCGCGCGCGGCGATGCGGTCGGCGGCGGTGCGGCTCTGCTTGCCCACGAGGTCGAAGTGGACCGGGCAGCCGTCCAGGCCGAACTCCCTGACCAGGCCGGCCTCGAGGTAGCGCCGGTAGGACTCGGTCAGGCTGCGCTCCTGGTTGCAGAATATCTTGATCCGGAATGGCCGGGTGCCGGTCTGTGTGGCGTAGTAGATGCGGAAGCGCGTGCCGCCGATCGCGGGCGGGGGGGTGCGGTCGGCCAGGCGGATGATGGCGGCGTTGAGCTTGGCCGTGGGAATTCTGGTCCCGAGGCGCTGGTTCAGCGCGCGGGCGGCCCGCAGCATGCGCTCGATCTCGTGGCCGGTCAGCGCCGAGACAAACATCACCGGCGCGCCGGGGGTGAAGAACAGCTCCTCGAACATCGCCTTCTCGAACTTGTCGCGGTAATCGCGCGCGCTCTTGTATTGCTTCAGGCGGCCGCTGCGGAAGGCCTCGTGCACCAGGTCCCACTTGTTCACCACGATGACGATGGGCTTGGCGGCCTTGATGATCTCGCCGGCGATGGCCTTGTCCTGGCCGGTCACGCCGTCCAGCGCGTCAAGCACCATGAACGCGACGTCCGATTGGTGGATGGCCTCGAGCGAGCGGAGGCGGGAAAAATACTCGACCGACGACGAGAGCTTGGTCGGAGCGCGGATGCCGGCGGTGTCGATGAGCTTGAACGGCCAGAGCTTGCCCTCGCGGGTGCGGAAGGTGAAGGCCAGCTCCACGGCGTCGCGCGTTGTGCCGGGCACGTCGCTGACGATGAGGCGGTCGCTCTTGAGCACGCGGTTGCTGAGGGAGGACTTGCCGACGTTGGGCCGGCCGACGAAGCAGATGTCGAGGCGCTCCTTGTCCTGGGCGCTTTCCTCCGGCATGGGCCCGAACTTGGCGAGGACAGCCTCGCGCACCTCGGCCTCGCCGTTGCCATGCTCGGCGGACAGGAAGAACGGCTCGCCGAAGCCCAGCCGGTAGAACGGCCCGATCTCGGCGATCTTCTCCTTGCCGCTGTCCGCCTTGTTGGCGACGAGCAGCACGTCCTTCCGGCTCCGCCGGAGGATCTCGGCGATGCGCTCGTCGAGACCGGTCACGCCCTCGCGGGCGTCGACGATGAACAGGATGACGTCGGCCGCCGCGATGGCGAAATGCACCTGTTCCTCCGACGCCTTCGTGATGCGGGCCGGCGTGTCACTGCCGGTCAGGCCCAGGCCACCGGTGTCGAGCAGGGTGTAACCGCCGTCCTTGACCTCGGCCGTGACGACGTCGCGGGTGACCCCGGGCATGTCGTGGACGATGGAGATGCGCTTCCGCGCCAGCCGGTTGAAGAAGCGGCTTTTGCCCACATTGGGGCGACCGACGATGGCGACGATGCGGGACATGGCTTCAAGCTCTAAGTGCCAAGTCCGCTCTGCCAGCAAGAAGTTTCGGCTACATCTGTAGCAAGGGCGGGGTCGCCGACCCCGCCTAATTGATCGGTGGAGGGCCGACCTCCCGGTCGGCCGCGGCCCAGCGGGAGCCGGGCCCTCCAATGGCGGAATCGGTGATCCCGCCCACCATCCCGCAGATTTGTGTTTATTAGTGTCCGGTAGTGGTTTCAGTTCCGGGCTTCATGTTCGAAAGCCTGACCGACAAACTGACCTCCGCCCTGCGCAACCTGCGCGGCGTCGGCTCCCTGTCCGAGGCCAACATGGCCGACGCCCTCAAGGAGGTGCGCGCCGCCCTGCTGGCCGCCGATGTGCACTTCAGGGTCGCCCGCGATTTCATCGACCGCGTGTCGGCCGAGTGCGCCGGCCAGAAGGTCCTCACTTCTGTCACGCCCGGCCAGCAGGTCGTCAAGATCATCCACGACGAGTTGGTGAAGCTCCTCGGCGAGGGCGCCACCGAGCTCACGCAGAAGCGTCCGCTCAAGGTGCTCCTGGTCGGCCTCCACGGCTCGGGCAAGACCACCTCCACCGCCAAGCTCGGCAAGCTGCTCAAGAAACGCGGCCACCGGCCGTTCCTCGTCGCGTGCGACGTCCAGCGTCCCGCCGCCATCGACCAGCTCGCGATCCTCGCCCAGCAGGAGGAACTCGGCTTCCACGGCGACCGCGTCTCCAAGGACGTGCCCGCCATCGCCGCGGCGGGACTCGAGGCCGCCCTGGCGCAGAACGCCGACGTCATCCTCTTCGACACCGCCGGCCGCCTGCAGATCGACACGGAGCTGATCGAGGAAGTGAAGCGGCTCCACGCCAAGGTGCAGCCCGACGAGGTGCTGCTGGTCGCCGACGGCGCGCTCGGCCAGGAGGCGGTGAACGTCGCCAAGGCCTTCCACGACGCGCTCAGCCTGACCGGCCTCGTTCTCACCAAGCTCGATGGCGACGCCCGCGGCGGCGCGGCGCTCTCCATCAAGTCCGTCACCGGCGTGCCGATCAAGTTCATCGGCACGGGTGAGAAGACGGAGAACTTCGAGATCTTTTATCCCGAGCGCCTGGCCTCGCGCATCCTCGGCATGGGCGATGTCGTGTCGCTGGTCGAGAAGGCGCAGGAGCACATCGACCAGAAGGACGCCGAGCGCATGGCGGAAAAGATGCGCAAGGCGGACTTCAACCTGGAGGACTTCCTCGCGCAGATGCAGCAGGTGAAGAAGATGGGCTCGATGCAGTCTATCATGGGCATGATGCCCGGCATGAGCGGCGTGCAGCTGCCCGACGATTCCGAAAAGCAGATGAAGCGCACCGAGGCCATCATCCAGTCGATGACCGTGCAGGAGCGCCGCAAGCCCGGCATCCTGAACGGCAACCGCCGCATCCGCATCGCGAAGGGCGCAGGCGTGAAGGTGCTCGAGGTCAACCAGCTCATCAAGCAGTTCGAGCAGATGCAGAAGCTCATGAAGATGATGAAGGGCGGCAACCAGAAGAAGCTCATGCGCCAGATGGAGCAGATGAAGGGCCGCGGCGGCATGGGTGGGATGCCGGGATTCTGAGCGGCCCCCAGGCAGGGCGCATTGTCCCTAACGCGCCGCCCATCTGCGACCCGGGAGTTGAACGGTGGAATAGGGATAATCCGCCCTACCCACCGCAACCCGGATTGTTCTGCTTCGTCGCGTTGTGCAGCGACAGCACGAAGGCCTGCAGCCGGGCCGGGCTCTTGATGCCGGGCGCCTGCTCCACCCCGCTGTTCACGTCCAGCCAGCGCGCGCCGCTGGCCGTGACGGCCTCGGCGACGTTCTGGTGGTTGAGCCCGCCGGAGAGGATCCAGCTTTTCGCGGGATTGGCCTCCCGGTGCTGCCTGAACTTCGCCCAGTCGCCGGTCACGCCCGTGCCGCCCATCTTTTCGGGGTGAAAGGTGTCGAGCATGAAGGTGTCGGCCAGGGGCAGGATCTCCGGGTAGACATTGACGCCCGTCGGCAACCGCGGGGCGAGCCAGAGCCGCTCCCGGCCCACCACATCCGCCCAGGAAGCAATGACCGGAACGGGGGTCTGCGGGTTGAAATGCACCTGGAAGAAATCGAAGCCCAACTCCGCCTGCCGGGCCAGATCGGCGGCCGTGGGCTCGACCGACACGGCGACTTGCTTCCGCGGAGGCAGCCGCTCCTTCATCGCCAGCATCTGCGGCTGGGAGACCCAACGCGGCGACTTCGGATAGAAGATGAACCCGAGGTAGTCGGCCCCGACGGCATCGGCCGCGTCGGCATCCACCAGCGAGGTGATGCCGCAAACCTTGAGCCTGATGCCGTTGATCATCTTACAGGAGGAAACGGAGGCAATGGAGGGAAGTCAGCAATACTCTGTTCACTCCGTTACCTCCTGTGAAATCAAAACGCGTTCACCGACTTGATGACATGGGCCACCTGCTCGTCGGTGAGTTCGGGAAAGATCGGCAGGCTGACGCAGGTGGCGCTGGCCTTCTCCGCCACGGGCAGGCGGCCCGCGGCGTAGCCGAGCGCGGCATAGCACGGCTGGCGGTGCATCGGGCCCGGATAGATGATCTCCGTGCCGACGCCGTCTTTCTCGAGGTGCGCGCGGAGGTCGTCGCGCCGCGGATGCAGCAGCGTGAACTGGTGCCACACCGACTCGCCATACGCCGGCACGACGGGCAGTTGCACGTCCGGGCGCTTGATGCCGGCGCGGTATTTCGCGGCAATGGCCCGGCGGCGGGCGGTCCAACCGGCGAGTTTCTTCAGCTTGATGGTAAGCACCGCGCCTTGGAAACCGTCCATGCGGAAATTGAAGCCGACCTCCGTGTGCGTATAGCGCTTCGGCGAGCCGTGCACGCGGAGCAGCTGGGCGTGGGCCATCACGGCCGGGTGCATCGAGACGAACGCCCCGCCCTCGCCGCAGCCGCCGAGGTTCTTGGTCGGATAAAAGCTGAACGTGCCGCAGTCGCCGATGGAGCCGACCGGCGCGCCCTTGTAGGTGGCGCCGACCGCCTGCGCGCAGTCCTCGACGACGAACAGGTTGTGCTGCTTCGCGATCGCCATGATCTCGTCCATCCGCGCCGGCTGGCCGAAGATATGCACGACCACGATGCCCTTGGTCTTCGGCGTGATCGCCCGGGCGATGGCCTCGGGGCTGATGCACCACGTGTCGGCGTCGATGTCGACGAACACCGGCGTGGCGCCGGTGTAGCTGATGCCCCAGCAGCTGGACGCGAAGGTGAATGGCGTCGTGATGACCTCGTCGCCCGGGCCGAAACCGCCGCAGAGCGAGGCGACGTGGAGCGGCGAGGTGCCGCTGTTCATGCCGAGCGTGCGCGGATAGCCGAGTGTGGCGCTGAAGGCCTTCTCGAAGTCCTCCACGTCCTTGCCAAGGCAGAAGCGCGTGGCGTCGTAGGTGGCGGCCAGCGCCGCGAGCACCTCCGTGCGGATGGCCTGGTGCTGCGGCTTGAGATCGAGGAACGGGACTTTCATGAGCATTCTTTAACCACGGATTACACGGATGAGCACGGATAACTCAAGGTAACACACACTGCCGGCATTCTGAGCGTAGCGAAGAATCCAGCGAGATGCAGGAAGTCCACTGGATCCTTCGTTTCACTCAGGATGACAAGCAGCGGTAATTCATCCGAGACCTAGCTTCGCTCGCAGCGCTGCCACCAGCGCGTCGAGGCTGGCGTCGGTGGACTCGAAGTCCACCGGCAGGCCGAGCTGTTTCATCGCGGCGGTGGTGCTCGGCCCGATGCTCCCCGCCAGCGGGCGCTTCGCCTTGGCGCCGAGCTTGAGCCTGGCCGCCTGGTCGAAGAACGACTGCGCGGCCGAGGGGCTGGCGAAGAGGATGGCGTCGGCGCCCTTGGCCCGAAAATCGGCGGCGACCGGGTCGGCGGCCAGGTTGGCCTCCTCGGTCTTGTAGACCGGCAGGCAGTCCACGATGGCCCGGGCCTCCTCTAGTTTGTCCACGAGCGCCTCGCGGTTGCGGTTGCCGGTCACGACGAGCACCTTGGCGCTGTCCATGCTTTCGCGCTCGACGAGCGCCTTGGCGAGCTCCTCGGCGTTGGCCTTCTTCGGCTGCACCTCGACCCGCAGGTGCTTTTCCCGGATGGCCGCGGCCGTGGCCTCGCCGACGACCGCGATGCGCATGAGGCCGAAGGCGCGGATATCGTCGAACACCCGCTGGAACTCCTCGAAGAAATACTTCACCCCGTTGACGCTGGTGAAGATGATCCACTCGTAGCCGCCGATGCCCTGGAACACCTCGGCGAGGATGTTAAGGTCGACGTCCTTGCTGACGCGGATCAGCGGCAGTTCGAGGACCGTGGCGCCGAGAGATTCCAGCTTCAGCCGCCATTCCGTGGCCGCCTCGCGCGGGCGGGTGAGGACGATGCGCCGGCCCTGCAGTGGCTTGTTCTCAGGCATGGAATCCGAGCTCCTTCAGGATGCGGGCCGCGGCCTGTTCCGGCCGGGTGAAATCCGCCGGCGTGAGCGGCAGCGCGCGGCGGCCGGTTTTTTCGTGGAAGAAATACAACTTGTCGGTCGTCGCATGCGCCGCGAAGGCGATCTGGCAGCCCGCCCCGAGCCGGCGCTGGAAGGCGCGCTCGAGCGTAACGGTGTGCGCCGTGGCCTCGTCGAGCGCCGGGGCGAGCATGGCGGCGTGCTCCGCGCGGCTCTGCAGGGCGATGGCCCCCTGCCCCACGGCCGGCACGCTCTCGTCGAAACTGAGCGGACGGAACGTCACGCCCGGCCAGCTGGGGATGCCGAGCCGGTTCAGGCCGGCGCGGGCCAGGATGGTCGCATCGGCGGCACCAGCGGCGATCTTCTTAAGCCGCGTGTCCACATTGCCGCGGATCTCGGTGAAGGTGGCGGCCGGAAAAAGGAGCCTGACCTGCATCTGCCGGCGCGGGCTGCCGGTGGCGATGGTCGCGGGCGCGGTCACGCCCTCGCGCAGCACGAGCACGTCGCGCGTGTCCTCGCGGGGCAGAAAGCCGGCGACGACGAGCCCCGGCGGGTTCTCCCCGGGCAGGTCCTTGCAGCTGTGGACGGCGGCGTGCGCCTCCCCGCGCAGCAGCGCCTGCTCCAGCTCGGCGGTGAACAGACCCTTGCCCCCCTGCTTCGCCAGCGACCACTCGGCCTGCTTGTCGCCGGTCGTGACCAACTTGAGCAGCGCGCACTCGGCCCCGGGAATCTTCGCGTGCAGGCGCGCCGCGACCATCTCGGCCTGGACGAGGGCCAGCGGGCTTTTGCGGGTCGCTAAAATTATCTTCATGCTGATTGAGAATGGACGATGAGGGACTCGAACCCCCGACACCCTCGGTGTAAGCGAGGTGCTCTAACCAACTGAGCTAATCGTCCAAATCCGGACGAAACGTAAATACACCGGTGGTCGCAAGGGATAATTGGTAGGGCGAATCGTCCCGATCAGCCGGGTAAAATACGGCGGCTCGTCCGGAGGACTCGCCCTACCCACCTTCACCACTGTAGGCCGGGCTTTATGCCCGACATGTCGGGGATAAACCCCGACCTCCAGAATCCTCTACGCGCGCCAAGGCAGCAGACCCAGCTCGATCATCTTCTCAGCGGTCTGGATGGCGTTGAGTGCGGCGCCCTTCCAGAGGTTGTCGCCGCTGACCCACAGCGCCAGGCCGTTGTCGAACGCCGTGTCGAGGCGGATGCGCCCGACGCCGCACTTCTCCTTCCGGCTGTAGGCGAGCGGGGTCGGATAGGCGTTCTGCGCCGGCGCGTCGATGAGCTCGGCGCCGGGGAAGGCCGCGATGGCCTGCCGCGCGGCCTCGACCGAGACCGGCCGGGCGAACTCGGCGTTGATCGCCACCGAGTGCGCGCGCACCACCGGCACGCGGATGCAGGTGGCCGAGACCCTGAGGTCGGGCAGCTCCAAAATTTTCCGGCTCTCGGAGCGCATCTTTGCCTCCTCGCCCGTGTAGCCGTCGGCGCCGAACGAGTCGATGTGCGGGATGAGATTCTGGAAGATCTGGTGGGGGTAGACCTCGCGCGACAGCGGCTGCTTCGCGACGTAGGCCTGGGTCTGCTGCTC
>Ga0315295_10001224_pt1 | contig 22077 bp, 22 predicted proteins | sample YL17G14_0_MG_FD_204453 | JGI IMG/M metagenome (GOLD analysis project Ga0315295, IMG submission 204453) | Sediment microbial communities from Yellowstone Lake, YNP, Wyoming, USA - YL17G14_0 | ecosystem: Environmental > Aquatic > Freshwater > Lake > Sediment | place: USA: Wyoming | collected...
GTGGCGACGCTCTTTCCGTTCGTGCGCGGCTTCTTCCTTCGGGGCGGCGCCGGGCTCTCCACGCTCACGATCTCGGCACCGGTCCCGGACCTGGTCGGCGTCAGCTACCTCGGCACCAACGTTCTCCTCGGTGCCGGCTGGGCCTTCCCGGTGGCGGCCCCTCTGCACGTCACCCTGGGCGTGGACTGGTCCCACCAGTTCTTCGGCGCCGCCGAGGTGACCGGCTCGAGCATCTGGATGATGCGCCTCGGTTTCGGCTTGTACTGACCGCTTCCCCGGTGCCCCGAGCTTCGAGGACGAGGGGGGGTCATCGGCGAGGGGATGCGAAAAAAGGCGAAGGTCGCTACCATGAAACCCGGCCAGCTGTGGCTGGGGAGGATCTTCCGAATTGTCACCGTCGAAAGAACTCGTCGACCAGGGCGTCCGCGCCTTTGCCCGGGGGTCCCCCGAGGAGGCCCAAGGCTTCTGGCGCGACGCGCTCGTGCTCGATCCAGGTGATCGACGGGCCAAGGCCTACCTCGAGCAGCTCGGTGCGGCTGCCCTGGACGATCATCGGCCGCCCCATCCACAGGGTGTTGCACCATCCCCGCCATCCCCGCCAGCGCCGTCGATGCCTTCGGAGAGCCCGCCCGAGCAGGCGACTCGGACGACCGAGCAGGCTGCAACGTCGACCGACGCGACGAACCCGTCTCGCCACCCAGCCAGCCAGTCCAGGACCCGTTCCGCCCCCTCGGGGAACGCGGTGTCGGATCGCGTCACGTCTCCTGCGGACGAGCCCCCTCGCCGAGTTCAGTTCTCCCTCCCGCCGGAGCAGCAGGCGACGGTTTCCCGACGTGGGCTTCCATCGGTCGGCGGGCGACCGCTTCTTCTCGTCGCAGCCGCGCTGGTTGCCGTCGGAGCGGGCGCCTGGGGACTTCGCTCGACCTTGGCGAGGGGCGAATCCAGCCCGTTGGCCACGGGGCGCCGCGCGGCCGCTGCGGCGATGGCGAGACTCGCCGCCCTGCCGGGAGATGGCGCGCGGGCCGTGAAAAGGTTTCTCGCCGCACCGGTCCCCGCGCCGCCGGCGCCGGGCTCTGGAGCGGAGGTCGTCCCGTCCAGGCCGCCCCAGGGAGGAGCCGGGGTGCACGACCGCCGGATGGCGGTGCCCCCCACCCCCAGGAAGGCCGAGCCCGCCGTGGCCGCGCTTGCTGCTCCAGCGCAGCCGGACAGTACCCTGGGCAGGGTCGCGTTCGGCACGCGCTGGGGAATGACCGTGGAAGAGCTGCTGGCGGCGCTGCCGTCGGCGACGCGGAACTCCGGGCTGGCCGGGTCCGGGGAGCGCGGCCTCTTCGCCCAGGCGAGGGCCGATCGCCGCGAACTCCGAGGGCGCACGTTCAGGGCGGAGTTCCTCTTCGACCGCTCGGGTCGCCTCGAGGCGATCCGGCTGAGGTCGACGCCCGAGACGCCGGGCAACGTGGTCTACGACGATCTCGCGATGGCGCTCACGTCCGAGCTCGGCGAACCAGCGGCCGTCCAGACCGGGGACCCGAGCACCGGAACCTGGGAGGGCCGTTCATCCTGGGTGACGAGCCGGGCGGTGGTCGACCTCGAGGCACGGAAGCTCGGAGCAAGCGCCGCGCCCGTCCTCTCGGTGGATATCCGTGGCGGCACCATCCGGCCGCTCAACGACAGCGAGGTCGTGCTCACCGTGGCCTCTCCGCAGGTGGCCGGGACCGATCCGGCAAGCGATCGCTGAAACCTTCAAGGGCAGTTCAGGCCGGTTGCCGCTGCCGCTTCCCGTACTCCTTGTCCAGGTAGAGGGCGGCGCTCGACTTGTCACCGATCATCCTCAGCTTCTCGACGATCTCCTGGACGCCCGCCTCCTCCTCCACCTGCTCGGAGACGAACCACTGCGCGAAGACCTGCGCGGCGGTGTCCTTCTGGGCGAGGGCGGTGAGGTGGAGCTCGTCGATCGACTGGGTGACGTGCCGCTCGTGGTCGAGCACCGCCTCGAAGAGGCTCAGGATCGACCCGAACTCGCGGGGCGGCGCCTTCACAGCGCCGATGGCCGGCTGGCCGCCGCGGGTCACGAGGTAGTCGAGCATCTTGTGGGCGTGGTCGATCTCCTCGAAGTACTGCACGCGCAGCCATCGCCCGAAGCCCTTGTAGGACCGGCCGTCGCAGTAGGACGACATGGCGAGGTAGAGGTTGGCGCTGTACAGCTCGGCGGTGACGTGCGCGTTGAGCGCGTCCTGCATCTTCTGGCTGATCACTTGGTTCGACCTCCCGTTCGCGTGGACCCGCTGCTGCATGGTTCTATCCCGGCCGAGTTCCCGGCGCCTTGCCTCCGAGGGAACACCCCACCGGGCGGCAGCACCGCGCGCACGGCCGGGTTATTCGCTGTCGATGGTCCTGGTCACCGGCGCGACGGGCTACGTGGGAGGGCGGCTCGTGCCCCGCCTGCTCCAGGTAGGCCAGCGGGTGCGCCTCCTCGCTCGCGACCCGGCCCGTCTGGTCGGGCGCTCCCGGGCGGGACGGGTCGAGATCGTCCGGGGCGACGTCCTCGACCCGGCCATTCTCCCCCGCGCCTTCGATGGCGTGGAGGTCGCCTATGACCTCCACCGGGGCATCCAGGTCGCGTTCCCCCCCGAGCCGCTCTTTCGCTCCTTCACCGGGCTGGGTGGCGAAAGGGGCTGGCTTTACATGAACTGGGCCTGGGAGATCCGCGGCGTGCTCGACCAGCTGGCCGGAGGTCCCGGATTCCGTCGCGGCCGGCGCGACCCGGACCACCTTCGCGACGAAGACGCCCTCGACTTCTGGCGCGTCGAGGCGGTCGAGCCGGGCCGTTCCCTGAGACTGCGCGCCGAGATGAAGGTGCCGGGCCGGGCCTGGCTCCAGTTCGAGGTCGTTCCGCGTGACGGCGGCTCGCTCCTCACCCAGACCGCCTACTTCGCGCCGCGCGGCCTGGCCGGACACCTCTACTGGTACGCCCTCCATCCCGTCCACGCCGCCATCTTCCGGAACCTGGTCCGGCGCGTGGTGGAGCGCGCGCAGACCCTGGCCCCGCTGGCGGCGCCGCAGGCGCTCCCGTGACCCGGGTTCCCCAGGAGCGGATCCGGGCGGCGAACGAGGCGCCGGTCCACCGGGCGGGCAGCTACGTCCTTCTCTGGTCTTCCGCCTTCCGGCGGCGGGGCTGGAGCTTCGCGCTCGACCGGGCGGTGGAGTGGTCGCGGGATCTCACCCGACCGGTGGTGGTGCTGGAGGCGCTTCGGGCCGGCTACCCCCACGCCAGCGACCGGCTCCACGCCTTCGTGCTCCAGGGGATGGCCGAGGCCGACCGGGCCTACTCCGACGCCGGGATCGGCTACCACCCCCACGTCGAGGCGACGCCGGGCGCCGGACGCGGGCTCCTGGCGGCGCTCGCCGAGCACGCCTGCGTCGTGGTGGCCGACGACTCCCCCACGTTCTTCCTCCCCCGGATGCTCGCCTCGGCCGCGCAGCGCCTTCCGGTGAGGATGGAGGCGGTCGACTCGAACGGTCTCCTTCCCGTTCGCGCGGCGACCGCCACTTTCCTCACGGCCCACGCCTTCCGCCGCTTCCTGCAGCGGGAACTGCCCGACCGGCTCCACGCCTTCCCGTCGACCGATCCCCTCGACTTCCCGGGGGTCGCGGGGGGGTCCGTGCCGGACGAGGTGGTTGCCCGCTGGCCGCGCGCCACCCCGGAGATGCTCGGCGCGACGACCGCCGCCCTTCGCTCGCTCCCCATCGACCACGACGTCGCTCCGGTCCGCGACGCGAAGGGTGGCAGCGCAGCCGGCCGCGCCGTCCTCGACTCCTTCCTCTCCGATCGCCTCACCCGCTACGGCGACCGGAGCCACCCCGACGCGGACGGCTCGAGCGGTCTCTCCCCGTGGCTCCACTTCGGCCACGTCTCCACCCACGAGGTGTTCCGGGCGGTGGCGCGGCGGGAAGGCTGGAAGCCCTCCCGGATCGGCACCGACCGGAGCGGCAAGAAGGAGGGGTTCTGGGGCATGAGCCCGGAGGCCGAGGCCTTCCTCGACGAGCTCATCACCTGGCGGGAGCTGGGCTTCAACATGCTCTCGCGCCGCCCCGAGGCCGCCCACGACTTCGATACCTTGCCGCCCTGGGCCATCCGGACGCTCGACGCCCACGCCGGCGACCCTCGCGACCCGCTCTACGACCGGGATATCCTGGAGCGAGCCGCGACCCACGACGAGGTCTGGAACGCCGCCCAGCGAGAGCTGCGCGAGCGGGGGCGGATCCACAACTACCTGCGCATGCTCTGGGGAAAGAAGATCCTCCAGTGGTCGGCGTCGCCGCGGGAGGCGCTCGCCACCATGCTCCACCTCAACGACCGCTGGGCCCTCGACGGCCGCGACCCCAACTCGGCCTCGGGGATCTTCTGGTGCCTCGGGCGCTACGACCGCCCCTGGGGGCCGGAGCGATCGGTGTTCGGAAACGTCCGCTACATGACGTCGGAGAGCACGGCCCGGAAGCTCCATCTCCGGGAGTACCTGCGCCGCTTCGGCGGGCAGCCCGGGCTGCCCGGGGCGTAGCAGAGCCCTACACGTGGTTGCGGAGCATGAGCTCCTTGGGGTGCGGCGCGAGGTGCGTCTGCCCCTCGAGGTAGGCCACCCGGAGCTTGCGGACGTGGTGGCGGATGAGCGTGAGGGGCACGACCAGCGGAACGAGCTTGCGGCTGAAGTCCCGGATCGCGTCGTGGAGCTCCGCCTTCTCGTCGTCCGGCAGCGAGTCCTTGAAGAAGCCGGCCATGTGCTGCAGCACGTTCGTCTGCTTGCCGGGCGTGGCCGCCTTCGCCATGGCCCGCATGAAGATCTCCCCGTAGCGGGCGGGAAGCGCGTCGCGGGGAGTCTCCTTCGCCTTTGCGACGATCCTCCCCAGCTGCCGGTAGCCCTCCGGGTCGTGGGCGAGCAGCAGCAGCTTCTCGGCGGTGTGAAAGCGGACCAGGTCGCCGACGGTCCAGCGACCGCTGAAGAAATCCTTGAGGCGCCGGTAGGCGAAGACCCGCTCGACGAAGTTCTCGCGCAGCTGCGGGTCGTTGAGGCGCCCCTCCTCCTCGACCGGCAGGAGCGGCATCCGCGCCATCAGGGCCTCGGCGAAGAGACCCCGCCCCGACCTGGTGGGGGCCCCCTTGGCATACACCCGCACCCGCTCCATGCCGCAGCTGGGCGAGTCCTTCTTGAGAACGTATCCGCAAAGGTCGAGCTTCTCGATCTCGGCGACCTTGCGCTCCGAGTAGCGGCGCATGGCGTCGGTGTGGTCGATGCCGTTCTTGGGGTCGACGAGGTGGGTCTCCTCGCCCCGCCGCTCCAGCCGGATGGTGGGGCGCGGGATGCTCATGCCCACCTCGACCTCGGGGCACACCGGAACGAACTCCACGAATCGCCCCAGGGATCCGGTGACGAACGCGTCCTTCTTGTGCCCGGAGTCGTAGCGGACCGCCTGGCCCAGCAGGCAGGAGGAGACGCCGATGAGGATGGGAGCGCCGACTTCACCCTTGGTCATTTGCGCCTCCCGGCTTCAGCTCCGCCGCCCGGAGCCGAAGAGGCTGCCGAGGATCCCGCGCACGAGCTCCCGGCCGATCTGGGTTCCGGCCGACCGGGCCACGCTCTTGGCCATGGCGCCGAGCGTGTCTGCCACCTCGCTGCGGGGCTCGGATGCGCGACCCTGGCCTCCGGGGCGCGGGGGCGGCGTCTCGGCGGACCGCTCCGACGCACGGGCCAGGAGCCGCTCGTAGGCCGACTCGCGGTCCACCGTCTCGTCGTACTTGCCCTTCACCGGCGAGGCCCTGATCACCCGCTTCCGCTCCTCGGCCGAGAGAGGCGCCAGGCGGGATCGCGGCGGCAGGACGAAGGCCCGATCCACCGGGACCGGCGTCCCCTTCCCGTCGAGGAGCGAGACCAGCGCCTCGCCGACCCCGAGCTCGGTGATGGCGGCGGCCGCGTCGATCCTGGGATTCTGCCGGAAGGTCTCGGCGGCGGTCCGGACCGCCTTCTGGTCGCGCGGCGTGAAGGCGCGAAGGGCGTGCTGCACCCGGTTTCCCAGCTGGCCCAGCACCGTCTCCGGCACGTCGAGCGGGTTCTGGGTCACGAAGAAGACCCCGACCCCCTTGGAACGCACCAGGCGAACCACCTGCTCCACCTTCTCGAGGAGCGGCTTCGGCGCGTCCCGGAAGAGCAGGTGCGCCTCGTCGAAGAAGAAGACGAGGCGGGGCTTCTCCGGGTCGCCCAGCTCGGGCAGGTGCTCGTAGAGCTCGGAGAGCAGCCAGAGCAGGAAGGTGGAGTAGAGGCGGGGCGACTGGAGCAGCTTGTCGGCGGCCAGCACGTTCACGATCCCCTCGCCCCGTCCATCCACCTCGAGGAGGTCGTTGAGGTCGAGCGCCGGCTCGCCGAAGAACCGATCGCCCCCCTGCTGCTCCAGGGTGAGCAGCTGGCGCTGGATGGCCCCGATGCTCGCGGGCGACACGTTTCCGTGACTCTTCTGAAGCTCGCTCGCCCGCTCGGCCACGTGCTGGAGCAGGGCCCGGAGGTCCTTCAGGTCGAGGAGCAGGAGCCCGTCGTCGTCGGCGATCTTGAAGGCGAGCGAGAGCACTCCTTCCTGGACGTCGTTCAGATCGAGCATCCGCGAGAGCAGCACCGGGCCCATCTCCGAGACCGTGGCCCGCAGCGGGTGCCCCTGATCGCCGAAGACGTCCCAGAAGACCACCGGCGCCCCGGAGGGCTCGAAGGTCGCGCCGAGCCGCTTCACCCGCTCGAGCATCTTCTCGTCGGGCTCGGCGGCCAGCGCCATGCCGGAGAGGTCGCCCTTCACGTCGGCGAGGAACACCGGGACGCCGATGCGGGAAAGCCGCTCGGCCAGGACACGGAGCGTGACGGTCTTCCCCGTCCCGGTGGCTCCGGCCACGAGTCCGTGACGGTTCGTCATCCCCGGGAGCAGGAACAGGGTCTCGTTCCCCTTGGCGATGGGCAAAGGCGATGCAGGCATGCGCGGATCTCCTCCCGCTCGTGGAGATAGCACGACGTCGCCGGGATTGCCCGGGGGCTGGGTTCAGCCGCTCCAGCTGGCGCGCACGCCCAGTGCCGAGGCCACGCGCAGGACGTCGGTCAGCACCCCGCCGGCGGTGAGCGCGCCTCCCACGCCCGCCCCCTGGACGACGAGCGGCGAGCCCGAGCGGCGAACCGTGGTCGCGGCCACGTAGGCCTCCACGTCCCGGAGCCGCGCGGAGCGGGCCTCCGGGCCGACCTCCTCCGGGCCGACGCGGACCGTGCCGGATGCCACGTCGACGTGGACGAGGTATCGGAGCGCCCGGCCGCGCATCCGCGCCTGCCGGATCCGGTCGGCGAAGATCCGGTCGTGGCGTCGCAGGCACTCGACCAGCTCGGCGGGCGTTCCGGCGCCGGTGACCTCCGGCGGCAGGAGCGGCTCGAGGACCACGTCGGCGACGTCGAGCCTCATTCCCAGCTCGCGCGCCAGGATCACCGCCTTGCGCGCCGAATCGAGCCCGGTCAGGTCGTCGCGGGCGTCCTCCTCCGTGTAGCCCAGCTCGCGGGCCCAGCGGACGGCCAGCGACAGCGGCGTCCCCTTCTCTGCCTCGCCGAGCAGGTAGCCCGCCGTGCCGGAGAGCGATCCCTCCAGCGAGAGCACCCGGTCGCCGGTTCTCACCAGGTTTCGCAGCGTGCCCAGGAGCGGAAGGCTGGCGCCCACCGAGGTCTCGTAGTGGAAGTGCACGTGGGCCTGCCGCCGCGTCGCGGCCAGCCGGTCCCGGTCGGCGGAGGGCGCCGCGAGCGGCAGCTTGTTCGCCCCCACCACGTGGATCCCCCGCCGGAAGGCCTCCTCGTAGACGGGCAGGAGGGCGGCGTCGGCGGTGAGGTCGACGAGGACCGCGCCGGGCAGTCGCGCCAGGCGGTCGAGCACGGGCAGCGCCCCGGGGAGCCGGAACGGCCCGGTGGCCGGGGCGGTGGCGAGCGCCTCCCGCCACCCCGCCAGGTCGAGGCCTCGGTCGTCGAAGCAGAGGCCGTGCCGATCGGCGATCCCCGCCACCCGGAGCACGATGTCGTAGTCGGAGCCGATGCTGCCCGCCTGCTCGCGCACCTGGTCGAGCAGCGGCGCCCCCACCTTCCCCTTCCCCAGCACGAGGAGGGACATCCCGGCGCCGACCGAGGCCGGGCGCGACGCCGGGCGCGAGGCGCTCCGCCCCTCCACCCGGTCGCGAAACTCGGCCACCATCGACGACAGCTCGTCCACGTGGATGAGGAAGCCGTCGTGACCGTGGGGCGACTCGAGCCGCGCCAGGCGCGCCGCCGGCATGTGTCGGGCCATCACCCGCTGCTCCTCGGGCGGGTAGAGCACGTCGGTGTCGATGGTGACGACCAGCGCCGGCTGCCGGATGCTCCGCAGCACCTCCCCGAAGTCGCCGCGACCGCGGGCCACGTCGTGGGTGTCCATCGCCCGGGTGAGCGCGTGGTAGGTGGCCGCGTCGAAGCGGTCGACCAGCTGCTGGCCCTGGTAGCGCAGGTAGCTCTCGATGGCGAAGAGGTCGACGTCCTGGGGCCGCCGGCTGTAGCGCTCCTCGAAGCTCTCCCAGCCCCGGTACGTGCACATGGCCATCATGCGGGCCGCGGCCAGGCCCGCCGCCGGCGGATCGGCCGGGTCGTAGCGTCCCCCGCCCCAGCGAGGGTCGGCGACGATGGCCTGCCGCTGCGCCTCGGAAAGGCCGATGGCCCAGGCCGAGTGGCGCGCCGAGCAGGCGATGGGCACGATGCTTCGCACCAGGTCCGGGTAGAGCAGGGCCCACTCCAGCACCTGCATGCCGCCCAGCGAACCCCCGATGACGCTGCGGATGCTGCGGATGCCGAGGGCCCGGACCAGCTCTCCCTGCGCCCGGACCATGTCACGGAGCGTGATGGCCGGGAAGGATCCCAGCCAGGGCCGACCGGTCGACGGATCCACGGAGGCCGGGCCGGTGGTGCCGTAGCAGCTTCCCAGGATGTTCGCGCAGACCACGAAGTCGCGATCGGGGTCGAGGGCTCGCCCCGGGCCGAACATCCCGGTCCACCAGCGGTCCACGTCCGCCGAGCCGGTGAAGGCGTGGCAGACCACGATCGCATTGTCCCCGGCCGGCGACGGCTCGCCCCAGGTCCGGAAGGCGATCTGGACCCGCGGCAGGCTCGTGCCCGACTCGAGTTCGAACGGCCCGGGCGGCACGAACCACCGGGTCTCGGGGGCGATGAAGGCCTCGCGCGCCGGCGGAAGGGGGTCGGGAGGCTGGTCGACGAAGGGCATGGCCGGCGGCGCAGGATCGGGAAGGGCCGAATCTACGGGCTGGAACCGGGCTCAGTCAAGATAGCGGATGATCCTCCGCTCACATGGAGGAGGGGCGCCGGGGGACGGCCGGACGCCGGCGGAGCCGGAAGCGGGCCCGGAGGAAACCGGCCAGACGATCGACCTCCCCGGGCGCGAAGAGCGGTAGCTTGCGGGGTGGCGGCTCGTCGGACACCACCGCGATGAACCCCCGGCCGCCGGTGCAGAGAAAGGCCCGGTCGACGGACCGTCTGTGCACCTCGATGCGCGGGACGCGCTCCGTCCGCCACCCCTCCACGAGGACCAGGTCGACCGGCGGAAGGTGGCGGGCCAGCGCTCGGGCCCCGCCCGGCCGTGGCGGGCCGAAGACCGCCAGCTGGGCCGGCCCCTGCACGGCCACCGCGAGTGCGCCGGCGCGCAGGAGCAGGTCGCTGTCCTTTCCGGGGACGTCGAAGCCGTGCGGGTGCCCGGAGTGCTTGATGGCCGCCACGCGGATGCCGCTCGCCGCGAGCACCCGGACCAGCCGGACCAGCAGCGTGGTCTTGCCCGATCCGCTCGGACCGGAGAAGGCCACCACCGGCACCGGCCCTCGCGCCTTCTTCACTCTCCGAGAAACCACGTCTCCACCCGCTCCCCCTCCGCCACGTCGCCGGTTCCCTCGGGGATCCGGACGAGCGCCTGGGCCAGCGCCGGGCCTCGCACCTGGGCAGCGTCGCGCCCGATCGGCCGCACCCTTCCGTCCGGCTCCAGCCCGGCCCAGAGGAAGCGCGCCCGGCCGGGCCGCCCCTCGCACCCATCGGCGAGCGGCAACCACGCCACCGGCCGGAAGATCCTCGCCGCGCCGGCGAGCCGCAGGATGGCCGGGCGCGCGAAGACCTCGAAGGCGACCAGGCAGGCCGAGGGGCTGCCGGGGAGGCCGAACACCGGCTTCCGGGCGGACAGCGCGAAGAGGAAGGGCTTGCCCGGCTTCATCGGAACGCCGTGCACGCGCACCTCCGCGCCCAGGGCGGCGAGCGCCCCCGCCACGAGGTCCTTCTCGCCGACCGAGACGCCACCGATGGTGACCACGGCGTCCGCGCGCGAGACGGCGTCCGCCAGCGCGGCGCGAACCTCGGCGGGCTCGTCGGCCACGGCCCCGCGCCACACGTCGACGCCGAGCTCACCCAGGAGCCCTTCCAGCGCGGCGCCGTTCGAGTCGGGCGTTCGCCCCCGGACCACCTCGTCGCCCGTCGAGAGGAGCGCGATGCGCGGACGCCGGTGCGTCTCGAGGGTCTGGCAGCCGACCGCCTCCAGGAGCGCCAGCTGGCGCGGCCCGATCCTGACCCCGGCCGGAAGCGCCTCTCCCCCTTCGGCCACGTCCTCCCCGGCCGACCGGACGTTCTCGCCTGGCCGGGCCTCGTGCCGGAGGAAGACCCGGTCTCCTCGCAGCTCTGCAGACTCCTCCCGGACCACGGCGTCCGCGCCCGGAGGAAGCGGGGCGCCGGTGAAGATCCGCGCGGCCTCCCCGGCGCCGATGGCGGAGCCCGGGGAGTCGCCGGCATAGAGCACCCGTCGCAGGGCGAGCTCGGTCGGTGCCGGGACGTCGGCGTGACGCACCGCGTAACCATCCATCGCCGAACAGTCGAACGGAGGCGCCGCGCGCCGGGCCAGCGCCGCCCGGGAGAGGACGCGTCCGCTGGCGCGGGAAAGAGCCACCGGCTCCGATTCGATCGGTTCGATCGCTTCGATCACCTTGCGTCGATGTGGTTCGAGCCGGTCCACGTGCGGATGATGCCATCCCGGACCATCCTGTGTCTGGCGATTTCCGCAACCCTTGCGTCTCTCGTGACTTGATCCGCCGCAATACGCAGAGTCTGCAGCAAAACCCCGGAAAAACCCGGGCCTAACTTCTGCATCTAGACGAGCGTCAATCAAGGAGCCGCCCATGATCTCGACCGCCCCCGTCACCGACTGTGCCACCTGCTCCCTGGGTATCGCCTCGGTCGGGCGCTGCCGGTTCACCCCGTCGGCCCGCGAGCCGGGCGCGACCCTCTGCGCCCAGGGCGAGCGCCCTCGCACCGTCTACTTCGTCAAGGAAGGGTTCGTCGCCCTCTCCGCGGTCAGCCCGAAGGGCTCGGAGCTGGTCCTGGCGCTCCGCGGCCCGACCTCCCTCCTCTGCGCGGAGGCCATGAGCAACGAGCCATCGGCCCACGAGGTGCGCGCCCTCTCGCGGGTGAAGCTCTGCGGCATCGCCGGCGACGCCATGAGCCAGTGGGTGGGGCCGGAGCGCAGCCCAGGGCGCGTCGTCATCGACCTGCTGCTCGCCGAGTCGCGCATGCAGCGGGACGAGGTCAACTTCCGCCAGGGCGACTGCATGTCCCGGGTGGCCCGCTTCGCCCTCGCCCACGCCAAGTTCCTGGCCGACCGCCCCAACGCCGTGCGAAAGCAGGTCGTGGCGCGGCTCCTCGGCATGCGCCCCGAGACGCTCTCCCGATGCCTGACCCGGCTCGAGCAGGACGGCGTGCTCGATGCGTCACGTGGCGTGAAGGTCATCGACCATCGCCGCCTGTCCGCCATCGCCATGGAGGACGTGGCCGCCTGACCGCGGCATGATCCCTTCATGTTCGGACTCGGATTCGGCGAGCTGCTCCTCATCGCCGTGGTGCTCTTCCTGCTGTTCGGCGCCAGCAAGCTGCCCCAGCTCGGGCAGGGGCTGGGCGAGAGCGTGAGGAGCTTCCGGAAGGCCTTCCAGTCGGAGCGCAGCGAAGGCACCTCCGACGAGCCCCGCACGCCACCGCCGGAGAAGTAGCTCCCGGACGGGGCCCGGCCTCACCGCCCGGACAGGCGGCGCGCCACCCATTCGCCGATTCGCGCCACGATCCGGCCCAGGGCGTCGGCGAGACGGCGCGTCCACCCTCCCCGCTCCGCCTCTTCCCGGGGAACCAGTCGCGCCTGGGCGGCCCGCTCCTCGAACCAGCGCCTCGCCGCGGCCGCGGTCTCCGGATCGTCGATCTCCACCAGCGACTCGAGGTTGGCGAGCGAGAGCGGGTCGAGGTTGAAGCTTCCGAGCAGCACCTTTCCGCCATCGACCACCGCCACCTTGGCGTGGTGCACCGAGCGCGTCCATTCCCGGATCTCCACGCCGGACTCGGAGAGCCGGCGGTAGAGCCTCACCGTTGCGGCGTGCACCAGCGGGACGTCGCTCCGCCCGGCCAGGAGCAGCGTGACCTTCACTCCTCGTCTCGCGGAGGCGGTGATGGACCGGACCGAGCGGCGGTCGGGGAGGAAGTACGAGTGCGCGGCCAGGATCTCGGTGCGGGCGGCGCCGAAGGCCCGACGGTAGATGTTGCGCAGCCGCCTCCCGCCTCCGATGCCCGACAGGTGGATCTGGACCGGGCCCGGGGGGCGCGGGGAGCGCTCCCCTCGCAGGCGAGCCTCCAGCCAGGCCGCCGGGGCGCCGCGGATCTCGACGGCGAGGTCCAGCCAGTCGCGCTGCTCGTCGGCCAGATCGGGGGCGCGGCCGGGGCCGATCTGACCGTACTCGTCGGCGATGTTGATGCCGCCCAGGTAGGCCACCTGGCCGTCCACCAGCAGGATCTTCCGGTGGTTGCGCCGGAACCGTCCGGTGAGGAGCGCCAGGAGCGGGTTGTAGATTCGCACCTCGGCCCCGTCCGGCTCCAGCATCAGCTGGAGCCACCGGCCGTCGAGTGCCGATCCCCAGCCGTCCAGGATCACCCGCACGCGGACTCCTCGAAGCGCCGCCTCGGAGAGGGCGCGGCGGAACTCATCCCCGACCCCTTCGCGGGCCAGATGGTAGACCTCGAGGTGCACCGACTGGCGAGCCTCCTGGATGGCGCGGAGCATGCGCGGGAAGGCCTCCCGCCCGCCGCGGAGCAGCGTGATGGGCCCTCCCTCGGGAGGGCCGTGGGGAACGGGTGCCATCCAGACGAGGGTACTCCTTCCGGGCCCACCGCTCGAAGGATCCGAGGGGTACAATGAGCATCGAGGGGGGTTTGCCATGAAGCGGATCCTGGTGGCCATCGACGGGTCGGAGCCGGCGGCCCGAGGCGCGCGGCTGGCGGCCGACATCGCGGTCCGGTTTGGCGCTCGGCTGACGCTTCTGTACGTGGTCCCGCGCCTCCTGCTGCCACCGGACGTCTACGGTCTCACGGTGGAGGAGGTCGAGCGGGAGCACCGCGCCCACGCCGAGCGCATCCTTCAGGCCGCGCTCGCCTCGCTGGGAGGCGCTGGTGTCGAGATCGACTCCCAGGTCCTCGCCGGTCCCCCGGCCGAGATCCTGGCCGAGGCCGCCACAGCTCCCGACGTGGGGCTCGTGGTGGTCGGAAGCCGAGGTCAGGGCGCGGTGGCGCGCGTGCTCCTGGGGAGCGTCTCGGACCGGCTGGTCCACGTCTGCCCGAAGCCCATCCTGGTCGTCCACTGACCAGGTGGACGGCCCGCCGGCCCCGCGCCGTTGATCTGGCCCTCTCCGGGGCCTAGATTCCCTGCCCGCATGGGCGAATCCCTCCTCGACGAATTGAAGCGCTACGTGGGCTTCTGCCCCGGCGACGAGGAGGCCCTGCGCGAGCTGTGCGCCGTGGCCACGCCGCACTTCCCGGAGATTGCCAGCGCCTTCTACGAGCGGATCCTCACCCACGCCGAGGCGAGGCGGGCGCTCACCGGCGGCGAGAGCCGGGTGGGCCAGCTTCGAGTCACGCTGGTTCGCTGGATGGGCGAGGCCCTCGGCGGACCCTGGGATGACGCCTGGTGGGAGTCGCACTGCCGCATCGGGCGGGTCCACGTCCGCATCGACCTTCCCCAGCACTACATGTTCGGCGCCATGAACCTGATCCGGGCGGAGCTCGGCAGGGTGATCGACCGGGCCTGGGCCGACGACGCGCCCCGGCGGGAGCAGGTCCAGCTGGCGCTCGGGAAGGTGCTCGATCTGGAGCTCGCCATCATGCTGCACACCTACCGGGAGGATCTGGTGGCCAGGGTTTCCCGCTCCGAGCGGCTCGCCACCTTCGGGCAGATGGTCGGCTCCATCGGCCACGACCTGCGGAATCCGCTGGGGGTCATCGAGAGCTCGCTCTTCCTCCTCCGGGGGCGGCTGGGCGACGACGATCGGGTCAGGAAGCACGTCGACCGCATCGGTGCCCAGGTCCGTCTCTCCAGCGAGATCATCTCCGGCCTCCTCGACCTGGTCCGGGATCGACCGCTGCCCCGGGAGCGGGTGGCGGTGACGGCTCTCGTGAACGGAGCGGCCGACTCGGTGCCGCTACCCGCCGAGGTCGCGCTGACCGTCCGGGGGGGCGAGGGGCTCGACGTGATGGGGGACGCGCCACAGCTTCGCCAGGCGCTCGTGAACCTGATCCTGAACGCGGTCCAGGCCGCCTCGCCAGGCGGCGAGGTGTGGGTGCTGGTGCGGCGAGAGGGCGCCAGCGTGGCCATCGACGTCGAGGACACCGGCCCGGGCGTCGCCGAGTCGGTGCGGGGCCGGCTCTTCGAGCCGCTCATCACCACCAAGGACCACGGCAGCGGCCTCGGCCTGGCGCTCGTGAAGCGCGTCGCCGAGCGGCACGGCGGATCGGTCGGGCACGAGCCGCGCCCCGGCGGCGGCGCCCGCTTCACCTTCCGGATCCCCGCCCCGTGACCGCCATGCGCCGCTACCTCCTCGTCGACGACAACCTGGAATTCGCCGAGAACCTGGCGGAGATCGTGGGCGACTGCGGGGCGGAGTGCGAGATGGCCGGAAGCGGCGCCGAGGCCATCGAGCGGGTGAAGCGAACCCGGTTCGACGCCCTGGTCACCGACATGCGCATGCCGGAGATGGGCGGCGCGGAGGTGGTCCGCGAGATCCGGCGCGTCGATCCGGGGCTGCCGGCGGTGGTCCTCACCGCACACGCCGGGGACGCAGATCTGGAATCCGCCCGGCGCGAGGGATTGCTGGCCGTGCTCGCCAAGCCCTCTCCCGTCGAGCGGCTGCTCGCGCTGCTCGGGGCGGCCCGGAGGGACGGACTGGTGGCGGTGCTCGAGGACGACGCCGCGCTGCTCGACAACCTCACCGAGGCGCTGCGCCTTCGTGGATTCGCGGCGGTGACCGCGTCCTCGGTCCTCGACACCGACCGGCTCGGGCCGGTGCGCCCCTTCGCCGCGCTGGTCGACCTGAGAATCCCCGGCGGCGCCGACGGCGAGGCGGTGCGCCGGCTCGAGACCCGCTTCCCCGGGCTCCCGCTGGTGGCGATCACGGCGTCTCCGTCGATCGCGCCCGCCCATTGCCGGGCCGTCTTCCAGAAGCCCTTCGACACCGGGGCGCTCCTCGATGCCGTGGAGAGGCTCCACGGCGAAAGGCGCCCCATCCCGTGAACCCGCACGCCCCCGTCCGCCGCCCTCGCGTCCTGGTGGTGGACGACAACGCCGCGCTGGCCGAGAACCTCCGCGACATCCTCGAGGAGGCCGGCTTCGCGGTCCGCGCCGCGGGGACCTGCGCCGAGGCCCACGCCGTCGCCCGATCCGGCTTCGACGTCGCGCTGGTCGACCTGGCGCTCCCCGATGGCAACGGGACCGAGCTCGCCCAGGAGCTCAAGGACGCCTCGCCCGACAGCGAGGTGGTGCTCCTCACCGGCCACGCCACCATGGAGTCCGCGCTCGACGCGGTCCGGGCCGGGGCCTGCGCCTTCCTCCAGAAGCCGGTCAACCCCCCCGAGCTGATCATGACGCTCGAGACGGCCATGCGCCACGTCCGGCTTCACTCGGAGAAGAGGGAGCTCGCCCGGCGCGCCGCCATGGCCGAGAAGCTGGCGGCGGTGGGAACCATGACGGCCGGCCTCTCCCACGAGATCCGGAATCCGCTGAACGCCGCGGCACTCCAGCTCGTCGTCCTGGAGCGGCGGGTCGGGAAGCTTCCCGTTCCCGAGCAGGGGCCGCTCCTGGACCCGCTGCACCTCGTGCGGGACGAGATCCGGCGCCTCGACCACATCCTCGAGGACTTCCTGCAGTTCGCCAGGCCTCGCGAGTTCTACCCCAAGCCGGTCGAGGTGGCTCCGGTCCTCGACCGGGTCCTCACGCTGATCGGCGGCCCCGCCGAGAAGCGGCGCGTGCGGGTGATTCGCGACTTCGAGGTGGTCCCGCCGGTGGCCGGCGATCAGGAGCGGCTGCAGCAGGTCGTCATGAACCTGGGACTGAACGCGCTCGCCGCCGTGCCGAACGGGGGATGGATCCGGGTCTCCTGTCGCACCGCAGACGACCCGGAGTCGGTCGAGATCCTGGTCGACGACAGCGGGCAGGGCGTCCCGCTCGAGATCCGGGAGCGGATCTTCGAGCCCTTCTTCACCACCAAGGCCGAGGGGTCCGGGCTCGGGCTGCCCATCGTCCACGCCATCGTGACCCAGCACGGAGGGACCATCACCGTGGAGGACGCGCCCGAGGGCGGGGCGCGATTCGCGCTGCGGGTCCCGCGGGCGCGCTGACGGCCCGCTTCCCCGCGGGCCCCGGACGTCCAGGCGCCCCTCAGGAGCCGGTGGGCTCCTCGGAGAGGTCCTCTCCGTCCCGATCCCCGGTCGCGCCGGTGGCGTACTCCTTGAGGCGGTACTGGATCTTCCGGACGCTGATGCCCAGGATCTCGGCGGCGCGCGAGGTCGACCCGCCCACCATCTCCAGCGTTCGAAGGATGGCCTCGCGCTCGATCTCGTACAGGGTGGCACCCGGGATGAGCGCCCCGGGGGTCCGCTCCCTGGGGCGCGGACCGCGCAGGGTGGGCGGCAGGTCGTCGGCCGTCATCTCCAGCCCCTTGGCGAGGACCACGGCGCGCTCCACCACGTTCTCCAGCTCCCGGACGTTGCCCGGCCAGTCGTGGGCGAGGAGCGCGTTCAGCGTGCCGGGAGCCAGCCCGCGGATCTCCTTCGCGTAGGCCTTGCCGTACTTCTCCACGAAATGGCTGACCAGGGCCGGGATGTCCCCCTTGCGCTGGCGGAGCGGCGGCAGCGTCACCGCCACCACGTTCAACCGGTAGTACAGGTCCTCGCGGAACTTCCCGTTCTTCACCTCGGAGGCGAGGTCGCGGTTGGTGGCGGCCACGAGCCGCACGTCGACCTTGAGGGTCGAGACCCCGCCCACCCGCTCGAACTCCTTCTGCTGAAGGACCCGGAGCAGCTTGATCTGGAGGGCGGGCGAGATGTCGCCGATCTCGTCGAGGAAGAGCGTGCCTCCATCGGCCAGCTCGAAGCGCCCTTCCCTGCGGCCGATGGCGCCGGTGAAGGCCCCCTTCTCGTGCCCGAACAGCTCGCTCTCCAGGAGGGTCTCCGAGAGCGCCGCACAGCTCACCTTGATGAAGGGGCGGTCGCGCCGTGGCGACTCCTCGTGAAGGGCCTGGGCGATGAGCTCCTTGCCGGTGCCCGACTCGCCGAGGATGAGCACGGTGGCGCGGGTGGGCGCGGCGCGCTTCACCACCTCGTAGACCGCCTGGAGCTCGGGCGCGTCGCCGACGATGTTGTGAAAGCGGTAGCGCTCCCGCACCCGCTCGCGGAGGTTCTGGGTCTCGCGCTGGAGACGCAGCTTCTCGAGCGCCTTCTCGAGCACCACCAGGACGGCGTTCACGTCGAGCGGCTTGACCAGGTAGTTCTCGGCGCCGGCGCGCATGGCCTCGACGGCCGCCTCCACGCTCGCGAAGGCGGTCATCATCACGAAGACCGAGTCGGAGCCCTGCTCGCGCGCCTTCTTGAGGAGCGTGATGCCGTCCATCCGGGGCATCCGGACGTCGGCGAGCACGGCGGCCGGCGCGAACGACTGCAGGAGCTGGAGGGCGTCCTCGCCGTCGGCTGCCTCGACGACCTCGTAGCCTTCCTCGCTCAGGATGTCCCGGAGCGCCTGTCGCGCGTTCCCCTCGTCGTCGACGACGAGGATGCGTTCCTTCCCGCCCCTGGGTGTGTTCTTGCTCACCGTCATCTCCGCTCGACCGCCCCCCTGTCCCCGGACCAGCGCAAGGGCTGCGGAGGGCCGCATCTTATGCATGTTTTGCGCGCCGCGGTCTACCCCGATAGCCCTCAAACGGCTGATGCTGCGGCGTTCTTCCCGGGAGCAGGAGGAAAGCGGGCGGCGAAACCATTGCGGAGGTCGGCGATCCTGCGCACCCCCGTCCATCATCAGGCGTTTCCGCCCAGTTCTTTCAGGCGGCCGACCCGGTCGTAGGGGCGCCAGCGAAACCGGGCGCCGAGCGACTCCGCCTCGCGCCGACAGGCATCCTCGTCGAGTCCGGGAACTCCCACGAAGCTGGACTCGACCTCGGGAAGGTGGCGCACGGCCGCCCGGATGAACCCTCGTGCGCCCTCCCAGGCCGACTCGCCGTGCTGGCTCGGGCAGAGCCTGGCATAGGTAGGCGCGTCGGGCGCATTCAGGGAGACGACGACGGTTCCCACCCCCGCAGCCGCCAGGTCGGGAGTCACGTCCCTCCCCTCCCGGAGGTTGGCGAGCCCGTCGGTGTCGACGCGCACCCGCCTCACCCCGGCACGGACGAGGCGCCTCGCCACCTCGAGGAGCACGTCGAGGCGCCGGGTCGGCTCGCCGAGCCCCGTGAAGACCACCTCGGATCGTCCGGCAAGCCCCTCCCGCTCCACCTGCGCCCAGACCTCGTCGACCGAGGGCGCACGCACCAGGCGGAGGTCGTGGCCTCCCACCACCCAGTCGTCGTCCCGGATCTTGGGACAGAAGACGCAGGCGAGCGTGCAGACCGAGGTGAGGTTCAGGTAGAGCGCGTCGCCGAGCGCGTAGGCGTACACCGGCGCCGGGCCAGCACGGGTCGAGGACACCCACGAAGCTTAATCGTCGCCGGGCCGGTGGCCACTGCAGCCGAGGCACAGACGAGCCTCGGGAATGGCGCGGAGCCTCTGGAGCCCGAGCGGGCCGCCGCACGAGATGCAGGTGCCGTAGATGCCGGCCGCGATCCGCCCCAGGGCGGCATCGACCTCGGCCAGCTCGCGGGCGACCTTCTCGGCGAGGACGCCCTCGGGGATCTGTTCGTCCGGAAGGTAGGACGCGCCGTCCCCTCTGGACCCGGCCTGCGCTCGGCGCAGTGCGCTTCGCCGATCGAGGAGGAGCGACCTGGCCTCGCTGTCGATGCGTGTCATGAAGGCAAGGATTCCCCGGCGCCACCTGGCGCGGCGGATCTCTTTTCACGAGACATGCCGAACCCGGAACTTCAATGAAACCGGGAGATTCCCTTCGCACTGCTTGCGTCTCCTCCCGAGGGGGGCGCATCCCTTGCGCGGGGTGCTAGTCGGTGTCGGTTTCCTCGACACCTTTCCTGATGTCGCGCAGCAGGGTCGCCAGCGCCCGCAGCGCGTCGGTGGTCGTGAAGATCCCGACGATGGCCGAGCCCTCGACCACCAGGGCCGAACCGTGCTTGTGGAAAGCCATGGCCTCGGCCACGTCCTCGAGGGAGACGTCGGGGTCGACGACGAAGGGCTCGGAGCTCATCGCCTCCTCGACCAGTTCCCGGGCGGCGTCCACCCCGCGAAGCGTCTCGAGCAGGTAGAGATCCCGCTGAGACACCACCCCGATCACCTTGCCGTCGTCGATCACCGGGAGGTGACGCACGCCCCGTTCGCGCATCGTCTGATGGGCCTCGGCAAGCGTGTGCCGGCTGGAGATCGAATGCGGGCCCACGGTCATGAACCGCCGGATGGTGTATCGCGACATCGGTTCCTCCGCTGGCTTGCCTACACAGTAGCTCCGGAACGCGCGGTTGTCTCGAACCTCCGCCTGGGTTAGCTTCCGCGCACCATGGAGAAGATCTGGGTCAAGGACATCAAGGAAGGCGAGCGGGTGAAGGGCATCTTCGCCATCGCTCGCAAGGCGGTTCCCACGGCAAAGAGCGGCAAGACCTATCTCGCCGCCACGCTGGTCGACCGCACGGGGGAGATCGAGGCGCGCTCCTTCGACCGGGTCGAGGAGCTGGCGGCGCTGTTCGAGGAGAACGATCTCGTCGAGGTCGAGGGTCTCATCGGCTCCTTCCAGGGCAAGCCCCAGCTCCGGGTCGAGTCGGTGGCCAGGGTGGACCCCGCCGCTGCGGGCCTCGACGCCGCCGACTTCGCCTGGGTCCCCGCCCCCGAGCCGCGGAAGCCGGAGAAGGCCGCGGCCGTCGAGACCTCCGACGCCAACTGGACCGAGCTCCTCGGCCTCGTCGAGGCCATCACCGACGTCCACGTGAAGGAGCTCGTGAAGGCCTTCCTGGCCGACGACGACCTCACCGCGCGGCTGCGCCGCGCCCCGGCCGCGAAGAGCGTTCACCATGCCTACCCGGGCGGCCTGCTCGAGCACACGGTCAGCTGCATCAAGCTCTCCCATCGCGTCGCCGACCAGTACCCCCAGCTCGATCGAGACCTGCTCGTGGCCGGCGCCTTCTTCCACGACCTGGGCAAGATCCGCGAGCTCGCCTACGAGCGAAGCGTCGAGTACACCGACGAGGGGCGGCTGGTCGGCCACCTGGTCATGGCCGCCCAGTGGATCCACGACAAGGCCCGGAGGGTGGGCGTGCCGCGCGAGCTGGAGCAGCACGTCGTGCACCTCGTCCTCTCGCACCACGGCAAGCTCGAGTACGGGTCGCCGAAGACGCCCGCCACCCTGGAGGCGCTCGTCACCCACTTCATCGACGACCTCGACAGCCGCATGAACTCCTGGGTCGGGCTGATGGGACGCGACAGTGGCTCCCGCCGCTGGACCGACTCGCAGAACATCTACGGCCACAACATCTGGCGCGGAACGCTGCCCACGGCGCAGGTGGAGAAGAAGTCGCCGCCGCCGGAGCTGATGACCCCCGTGATCTACGTCCCGAGGTTGGCGCCGCAGGGACAGGCGCCGCGCAAGGCGCAGGAGAAGAAGCCGAAGCCCCCTCGCCCCGCGAGGCCGGAGCGAGCCGATCCGAGGCCCACGGTCGAGGCCGGTCCGGGCCCCGCTGCCGCACCGTCCGAGGGCGCCACTCCGAGGCCCGAGCGCACCGAGGCGCCGCCGCGCGCCGATCGACCGGCCCGCCCCGATCGGCCCGACCGCGGCTCCCGGGGACCGGGTGGACCCGGCGACAGAAAGCCGCGCTACACGGGGCCGCGCCTGCCGGGCGACAGGGGCCCGAGCGCCCGGCCCGACAAGCCGAAGAGCCTGACCCACAACCCCTTCGCGGCGCTGGCGGCGAAGGTCCAGGCCGGACGTCCAGAGGAGGCGACCGAGATGGGTGCGGATCCCGTTCTCGCGCCACCGCCGCCCGAGGAGATCGCGCCCGAGGTGCTCCAGGCCGAGGCCCCGGTCGCGGCGCCCGAGCCGACTCCGGATGCCGCCACCACCCCGGTTGGCGAGCCGGCTCCCTGACCCGTGGCCCCGTTCGGCCGCACCGCTGCGATCTTCGACGTCGACGACTCGCTGCTCGACGGCAACGCCGGCACGATCTTCAGCTGGTACCTGTACAGCGAGAAGATCATGCTGCCGGAGATCCGATCCCGCATCCCGCGGCTCGTCTACGAGTTCGCGCGGCGGCGCCTCACCGAGCGGGACATGGTCGAGCTGGGGTCGCGCTGCCAGGCCGGGCTCTGGGTCGACGACCTCCGCGCCCACGCGCAGGACTGCTTCGAGCGACACCTCGAGAAGCGCATCACGGCCGGCGCGGCACGCCAGATCCGCAAGCACCTTCTCTCCGGCCACTTCGTCCTCATCGCCTCCGGGTCGCCGCAGGTCATCGTGGACGAGGTGGCCCGCCACCTGCGCGTCCACGGGGCGATCGGCACCCGAACCCGCGCC
>Ga0315295_10001226_pt1 | contig 22064 bp, 19 predicted proteins | sample YL17G14_0_MG_FD_204453 | JGI IMG/M metagenome (GOLD analysis project Ga0315295, IMG submission 204453) | Sediment microbial communities from Yellowstone Lake, YNP, Wyoming, USA - YL17G14_0 | ecosystem: Environmental > Aquatic > Freshwater > Lake > Sediment | place: USA: Wyoming | collected...
ACCCCCCCGCCCCCGTCAATTGCCCTTTCCGCAACCCCAGGGACCTATTCAGCGCCAAACGATACTTTGACCGCTAATCTGGACTGGTAATTGTGATATAAGTACTTGATATTACAACAGTTAAAAAACCACGGTCTGTTAATATGCTACAGTCTCCCGTTTTTTTTTGATTTTAGGGCCGCTCAATGTCCGATAAGTGAAATTGATGGTAAGAACGCAGGAAAAACCCTAACCTCAACCAGAGGTCTTCCCATGAAACTGGTACTAAATGACCACGAACTGTCCGCCAACCCCGCTCGGCCTGCCACCCTGGGGGCGGCCCTGCTGGACGTGCAGCAGAACCACCTGACGGAGGACCAGGTTATCTCGGCGATCTTCGTGGACGGCTCGCCTCTGACCGCCAAGCTGCTCTCGCAGTGGAAGGACCGCCCTGCCAGCGACTTCGCCGAGGCGCGCATCGAAGCCCCCTGCCGCAGCGTCTTGGCCTGCCAGGGCCTCCGCATCCTCGCCCAGGGCCTGGCCGAAAGCCAGCAGGATCGCAGCCGCATCGTCGAACTCTTCTGCCAGGGCCGACCGGCGCAGGGCATGCAACTGCTCACCGGCTACCTGAACCTCTGGAACAGCACCCAGGCCACCCTCGCCTCCGCCGCCCGCTTGCTGGCCGTTGATCTCGAAGACCTCCCCACCACTGCCGACCCGACCGACCCCCTCGGCACCGTTGGCCAGTACATCGCCCGCCTGGCCGAACAACTCCAGCAGCTCAAGAACGCCCTCGAGGCCCAGGACTACGTCCTCACCGGGGACATCCTCGAATACGAGTTCGCCCCCCTCACCGACGAGTGGCAATCCGTGCTCACCGCGCTGGCCGACCAGTACGAAAACCATCCCTGATCCCCTGCCTCCCAGGGCAATCGCCCTGCCCGGCCTGCTCTTCGCCGGGCAACTTTCTTTTCCCCCCGAGCGCCGCGACACGCGCAGCAGGATCAGGTGCAGCGGCTAGAATGATGCGCGGCGTTTGCTCCGTAGTCCGAGAGAAGGCCGAGTGGATGACGCCCGCGCCCGGTTCGCCACAAGCCGAGACAAGATGCCCGCCCGTGCGGGCAGGACAGGCGCCATAACCCAATGATTATCTCGGCGTTTCCGCTGAGAAAAGTGCAAGCTCGACCCGTGGGCCGAGCTTGCCGGTTTCAGATAGGCTGTCCCGTATTAACGGTAAGACAGCCAGCAGCTAAAGCTGCCTAACAAGGCTGTGTCACTGACACAGTCGCTGCAACTTTGGCCCTCGACGGAGGGCCCGTAGATATATGTCCGCAAAAAGTGTTTCTCGAAGTATCTCCTTAAATGAGGGCTATACGCGGCACGCCGGCTCAAGCGTCGAGCCTTTCCCAACGTGCGTTGTTTTTCGGGCCGCGCCACGAAGGCGCGGCCGCATATTTGAACGCGCTTGCCTAGAGACCGTCGGCTACGGCGCGGCCTTTTAGGGGCGGGCATCCTCCCTTCCAGTCCCACAGGCCCACGGACTCACCCGCCGCGGGCACGCGAAAACCGTGCCTCTCAGCCAGCACCGCACCAACCACAAGCGCGACAAACAACCGCCCGGCGCGATTCAGCCGCCACGTTTCGAGAGGCTGCGCACCACGCAGCCAGGCGATGCTTTATGCGAATTTCAACCCACTACCGGCTCGGCGAACCGCCTACGATTTCGTCATCGACACGCAACATTAGTATTGTAACACAGAAGACCGGTCCAGGCAAGCTTTTTTTTGGCGGCTTTCTATCGTGCCCGCGGGCGGCCCGACTCGACCCCAATGGCCCCTCGGCGCCAGCCGGGGGCCGGGATTGCCGCGGCGGCGCTTTTCTCGGACGCTGGCTAGGGACCGTATCCGGTTGCCAGGCCGGCCTTGCATATCGCCAGGGATTTTGGCATCATGGCCGACAGAATTGACCCCACAAGGCGTCTTTGGGAGGTACGTGACCATGGCCGTTGTCGCTACGGGCAGCCGACATAAGCGGAACTCTAATTGGATGATCGCCGCGGCGTGCATCGCCTTTGCTCTGTGGTTCCTTTACGACGGCTGGGTCAACAAGGACTTCCAAAAAGAGAAGATGGAGCAGGGGAAGCAGTTGGACCTCCAAGCGAACCGGTACTACGTGCCGATCGCCTGCGCGGCGTTGGCGGTGTATTTTGCGATCTCGGCGGTCCGAACCAAGGGTTTGCGGGCGGCGGCCGACGAGCAAGGCTTGCTCCTGGCGGACGGGACCCGGATCGGCTACGACGCCATCGAGAAGATTGACAAGCGGTTTTTCGATCAGGAAGGACACTTCACCGTGTCATATCGTTCGGGCGCCCAGGAACGACGGCTGCGGCTTTCGGACCGGGATTATGACCAATTGGGGCTGGTCCTGGACGAGATTGTGCAGCGGACGGGGGCGGCGCCGGCGTCCGCAGAGAGCCCGCCCGAACAGCGCGGCAGCAACGGCGGCGCCTGACGTTGGCGCGCCGCGTTCCGGCCGGGGCCGTTGCCGCCCGGACCGCCGCGCTGGGGAGCCAGCCGTGAGTCAGCCGCAACCAGAACCCTTGCCCCTGGCTACGCCCGTGCGGTTCCTCCGCAAGGTCGGACCTCAGCGCGCGGAATCGTTTGCCCGACTCGGCGTGCACACGGCGGGAGACCTGCTGGAGTACTTCCCCCGGGATCACGAGTTCTTGCCACCGGTGACGGCCCTGGGTGAACTGCTGCCGGATGCCGCCGGGCGGCGGGCGACGGTGGTGGGGGAGATTCTGACGCAGCGTTACGTGGCCCGCGCCCGGCCGCCACGGTTTGAGCTGATTCTCAGCGACGGGCAGGAAGAATGTCGGCTGATCTGGTTTCACGGACACTATCTACGGGACCAGCTTCGGCCGGGGGATCGTCTGGCCGCCTGGGGCAAGGTCAGCCGCTACCGCGAGAGCCTCCAATTGGTCAATCCCCGCTGGCGGAAGGTAGAGGACCTTGAGGATCTCGATAGTCTTCAGCGGCACGGCCTGGCGGTGTATCCGGCCAGCGGCGAACTGAGCAGCGGGCAGATCGCGCAGGTCGTGCAGGTCAACCTGGAAGACCTGCTGGCGGCCGCGGCGGAACCATACGACCAACCGTTTCGGTCCCAGCGGCGCCTGCCCACGCGACGCGAGGCCTTGGCCTGGATTCATCAGCCGCCCGGCGCCGAGCACGTGGCGCAGGCGCGGCGGCGGCTGGCCTACGACGAATTGTTCCTGCTAGAGCTGGCGGTGGCGTTGCGCCGGGAAAAGCTGCGGCGGACGCAGCCCGCTTGTCCGCTGCCGCTAGCGGCGGAACTGGACCGCCGCATTCGCCGGCGTTTTCCCTTCCTCCTGACGGCGGACCAGGACCGAGTGATTGCCGAGATTGCGGCCGACATGGCCCGCGCGCAGCCGATGAACCGACTGCTGCAGGGAGACGTGGGTTCAGGCAAGACCGTCGTGGCGCTCTATGCGGCGCTGCTGGCCGTGGGACAGCACCGGCAGGTGGCGCTGATGGCGCCGACCGAGATTCTGGCCGAGCAGCATTTCCTCAGTCTCGAGCGCTACCTGCATCACAGCCGGGTGCGCCGGGCCCTGCTCACCGGCGGCCTGCCGTCCCGCCAGCGTACCGCGCTGCTGCAGCAAATTCGCAGCGGCGAGAGCGACATCGTGGTCGGCACGCAGGCCCTGCTGGAGAAAGACGTGGACTTCGCGCGGCTGGCGCTGGTGGTGGTGGACGAGCAGCACAAGTTCGGCGTCCGGCAGCGGCAGCGCCTGCGAGGCAAGGACGCGGCGCCGCACTATCTGGTGATGACGGCCACGCCGATCCCCCGGACGCTGGCCCTGACGGTGTTCGGGGACCTCGACGTCTCCACGATCGAACACCTGCCCCCGGGCCGGCGGCCGATAACCACCCGGTGGTATCCCCCCCAGCGTCTGCCCGACGCCCATGAGTTCATGCGCGAGAAGCTGCGCCGGGGCCAGCAGGCGTATTTCGTGTATCCGCGGGTGGAAGAGCTCGCCGGCTACGAGCCGACGCTGTTCCCGGACGAGTCGTCCCCGCCGAACGCCGCGGACGCCCCGGGTGCCGGCGGCGGCGCTCCCCGGGAACCGCGTTCCGGCTACGCCGCCGGACCGCTCAAGGCGGCCGTGGCGGAGCACGCGGTGCTGCAGCAGCAGGTCTTTCCCGACTTCCGCGTGGGACTGCTGCACGGCCAGATGTCCCGCGCGGACAAACAAAGGATCATGGACGACTTCCGCCGCCGCCGCCTCGACGTGCTGGTGGCGACGGTGGTGATCGAGGTCGGCGTGGACGTGCCGAACGCCACGATCATGGTGATCGAGCACGCGGACCACTTTGGCCTGGCGCAACTGCATCAACTGCGCGGACGCATCGGCCGCGGGACGCTGCCGTCGTACTGTCTGCTCTTCGCCGAGGCCCCCACCGAGCCGGCCCAGCGGCGTCTGGAGATTCTCACGCAGACCACCGATGGCTTCCGCATCGCCGAGGAAGATCTGCGTCTGCGCGGGCCGGGCGAGTTCCTGGGAACCGCCCAGCACGGACTGCCGGAACTCAAGGTCGCCGACCTTTTGCGGGACACCGACCTGTTGCGCATGGCACAGCGGGACGCCTTCGAGGTGGCAGGCCGGGACCCCGAGCTCAGCCAGCCGATGCATGAGGTGCTGCGTCGGACGCTCCATGAACGATTCGGCGAGAACCTGCTCCTGGCGGATCTGGCCTGAGCTGCCTCGGGCGGCTTGCCGACCGCGTGCCCGCGCCAGCCCGCGGCGGGCGGGGGCGCGGCGGCGCCGGCTGGTGGTCCCGGCACGACCGCGGTAAAATGCCGCCTCTGTCTTAGCAAGCCGCCCCTGAGACGGGTGGCCGGCTTGGGCGGTTAGCAGCAGGTAGAACCATGCAGGAAAGGCCGACCGGCACAGCGAGGTCCTGGTTCAATCTCGGCGTTTGGGCCGGCGCGGGTGGGGCGCTGCTAACGTTGGCCTGCCTGGCCGCCGAGTACGGCTTTCCGGAGGACCGCAGCTATCGCACGGCCTGGCACGCCGGGCAGGTCGTGGCGTTCCTGTTGGTGTGGGTGGGTAAGCTCTACGCGTGGTTGGCGCCGAGCCGCCGACTGCATTGGCCTAGACTCGCTCTCGACGTGAGCCTGTTGACGTTGCTGTTGATCGCGTTGGCGGCAGGTCCCGGGCTGCTCGCCCGCTACAGTCCCACGGCGGTCCGGTGGTCGGCGTTCCACGCCTATCTGCTGATTACGGTGTTGGTGTACGTGGGCCGCTTCAGCGTCGCCGCCGCCGCCGCCGGCCGCAGCCCGGCCCGAACGCTCATTCTGAGCTTCGCCGCGGCCATTTTCATCGGCGGGATTATGCTGCTGGTGCCCGCCGCCCATCAGACCGCCCCGCTTGCCTTCACCGATGCGATCTTCACGGCCACCAGCGCCACCTGCGTTACCGGCCTAACGGCGGTGAACACCGCCGACGCGTACACTCGCTTCGGCCAAGCCGTCATTCTTGCTCTCATCCAGGCGGGCGGGCTGGGAATCATGATCTTCGGCACCGTGTTCGCCTTGCTGCTGGGCAGTCGCTTATCGCTGCGGGAATCGACCGCGCTGCAGGACATTCTGCAGGAGACCAGCCCGGCGCGGATCGGCCGACTGGCCGTTTTTGTGTGCCTGGTAGCAGCGGCGATCGAGGCGGCGGGCGCCGTCGCGCTCTCGGGCCTGTGGGAGGCCGTCGGCCCCGGCGGCGACCGCTGGTTTCGCAGCCTCTTCCACGCCGTGAGCGCCTTCTGTAATGCGGGGCTGAGCGTCGAGAAGGAGAACCTCGCCGCCTATCGGCTCCGCCCCGAGGTGTACCTGGTGATTGGTCCGCTGATCGTGTTGGGCGGGTTGGGTTTTCCCGTGTTGGAGAACCTTTGGCGCTCGGCGGCTTACCGGGGGCGCCGCTGGGGCGCGCGGCGGCGGGGCTCGGTCCGGGAGTCCCTGCGGCCCGAGCGCTGGACCCTGCACACCAAGCTGGTCCTGGGGACGACGGCCGTGTTGTTGGCCGGCGGGGCGGCGGTGCTGGCCCTGCTCGAATGGGCCCGCCCTTTCCCGACGACGCCTTGGACGCCCGTCCGCCTGCTGGATGCCGTCTTCCTGTCGATTACCTCGCGCACCGCGGGCTTCAGCACTCTGGACGTCGGCAGCCTCAGCGCCGCCAGCAAGCTCGTGCTGATCCTGCTGATGTTCATCGGCGGCTCGCCCAGCAGCACCGCCGGCGGGGTCAAAACCGTTACGGTGGCGATTCTCTTTCTGACCATCTATGCCACCATGCGGCGGCAGCAGGAGGTGCACGTGGCCCGCCGGCACATCGCGGCCATCACCATTCGGCGGGCGGCGACCCTGATCTTTCTGTACGGGGGCTTGCAGTGGCTGCTGACGCTACTGCTCACGATCACCGAGCACAGTCGGGGGCAGAACTTTCTCGACCTGCTTTTCGAAGTTACCTCGGCCCTGGGGACCGTGGGCTTGTCCACCGGCGTAACCGCCGGTTTGACTTTGCCGGGCAAGTGGGTCATCATAGTCGCGATGTTCGTGGGTCGGGTCGGGCCCTTGAGCTTGCTGGCGGCCTTGGCCGTCGGCGCCCGCCCGCGACGCTTTGAGTACCCCGAGGAGCCGCTGCTCGTCGGTTGACCGGCGCAGGAGAGCAGACCATGCAACGTTTTGCCGTGATCGGGCTGGGGCGGTTCGGCAGTCAACTGGCCCGGGCGCTCGCCCGCGCCGGGGCGGAGGTCATTGCCATCGACCGCAATCGGCGGCTGGTCGAGGAGATCGCCGACGAAGTGGCCGTGGCCGTGCAGCTCGACAGCACCGACGAGGACGCCCTGCGGGCTCAGGACGTGGACAAAGTGGACGCCGCCGTGGTCGGCATCGGCCAGGACTTCGAGGCCAATATCCTCACCACCGTCGTGCTCAAGGCCATCGGCATCAAATACATCCTGGCGCGGGCCGAACGCAAGACCCACGGCCAAATCCTCAAACGCATCGGCGCCCATGAAGTGATCTTCCCGGAGGAGGAAAGCGCCCTCCGCTGGGCCTTCAAGCTCCGCGCCCCGCAACTGAGCGAAAAAATGGAGTTCGCGCCGGGCTACAGCCTGGTGCAGTACCATGCCCCGGCCAGTTTCAACGGCCGCGATCTTCTGACCCTGGACCTGCGGCGGAAGCACCGCGTCAACCTGATCGCCATCCGCCCCGCCGCCGACGCCGCCGATCCCAAGGCCTCCCGCCAGGTCATCAACGTCCCCCAGCCCGATACGATTATCCGCCGGGGCGACCTCCTCTGGCTCGTCGGCGCCGACGAAGACCTCGCCGCTCTGCCCAGCGAATGACGCGACCCGTTTCTCCCCCCGCCATCCCTGCCGCCGGATCAGCGCAACCTCCACATTCCCGCCCGCTGGGCGGCTCGGTGAAGGAGCACGATGAGCAAGACCATCATCAACAACGAAAGACCGAGCATATGCACCGCAGCGTCATCTTTTTCAAGTCGCGGGCGCCCTGCTCGTGGCGGAGTCTCTCTACTTCAGCAGGGGACTTCCAGACAAATTCCGCCTCTGCGCCGTGCTCCATCTCCTAATTCCCCGTGGGCAGCACCAGCAGTGTGCCGGCCTGGAGTTGGTTGGGGTTGGCGATATGGTTGAGCCGGGCGAGCTCGGCCGCGGCGGCCCGGCCGGCGAGAAAGCGCTCCGCGATGGCCGCCAGGGTATCGCCGGGACCCACGCAGTAATAATCAGGCCGCCGCCCCGGCGGACTCACGGATCCGTCGGGCCGACGCAACGGGTCGAGCGGCAAATAGATCAACGTCCCGGCGGCCAATCGACCGGTTTCCCCTGCCGTGGCGCGATTGCGGTCCAGGATCAACCGCCAATGCCGGGCATCGCCATAGTAGGTCCGCGCCAGGCCGTAGAGGGTGTCGTCTGCCCGTACACGGTGCACCAACTGCCCCCAATGCTCCGGCGGCGCCGGTCCGGCATGCTGGCCGGCCGGACCCGGCGTCCGGTATTGCCGGTCCACCACCTCCGGATGTTTGGGCCGTTGCCATGCTCCTTCCGGCGGCAGCAGTTCCGCCAGCGGCCGCGCGGGCAGCGTCGCCAGGTCCTGCCCGGCTCCCGTCCCGCCGCGGCAGCCCCCCAGCCCCAGGGCCGCCGCCAGGAGCATCGCCGCCCGCAGCGCGGCTAGGCCCGCCCGGTGATTAACTTGACGAAGCGACAGTAGCAAACGAAGTCTTCCCGTATCTGCTCACCCTGTTTGTGCAGGAGCATCAAGCGTTGATCGCCCTCCGGCCCCAGGGGGAGCGCCATCCGTCCGCCGTCGGCCAACTGCTCGAGCAGGGCCGGGGGCGCCTCCTCGGCCGCCGCCGCCACCAGGATCCGATCAAAACGCGGCGCCTCCGGCGGCGCGCCGATCAGCCCCGGCCAACCCCGCGCCCCGTCCCCCACGTGATACGTCACGTTGCTGATCCCCAGCTCCGCCAGGTTCGCCTGGGCCCGCTGGGCCAGCGGTTCCAGTCGTTCTATCGTGTACACCCGCTGCGCCAAGCGCGCCAGAATGGCCGTCTGGTAACCGCTGCCGGTCCCGACCTCCAGCACCACGTGTTCCGCCCGCAGCCGCAACTTGTCGGTCATCAGCGCCACGATGTACGGCTGCGAGATCGTCTGCCCGTACCCAATGGCTACCGGATGGTCCTGGTACGCCTCGCTACGATGCTCCGCCGGCACGAAATGATGCCGCGGCAACTGCTCCATGATCCGCAGCACCCGCTCATCCGAGATGTCCCGCCGCCGCAGTTGTTCCCGCGCCATGAAGCCGCGCTGCAGCACCTCGTGCTCGCTCTCCTGGACACCCATACACGCCGCTCGCTCGATCGCGTTGGTCTAGACTTTGAGAAACGACGGTGGATTATAAGAAGACCCCCTCGCCCCCGCAAGCACTCCCTCCGCCTCCGGCGCCGCGCTCGCCCCGGCCGCGCCCCAGCCCCCCTCAGTCCCCGCCCTGGGGCGCTTGATAGCCCCGCAGAAAGTTGTAGAACCACGCCAGGCTCTCCCCGTAGAACTGGCGATACTCCTGCAAGAGACCCGCCTCCTTGAGATCCCGCTCATGGATCACGATCATCGCATCCAGCCCCGCGCCCGGCATCTTGGTCGTAATCACGCACACCGTCGGGTTCGGATTGACTGGCGCCTCGGCTCGCGCCGCCTGCTTCAGGGCCTCGCTGGCCGCCACTTCGATGCGGTCCGCCCCCAGCCGGTAGGTCAGTCCCGTCAGCCCCACCAACTCCTCCAGCGCCGACTGCACCGTCCCGCCCCGCACCGCCAACCGACAACTCCCCCGCCCGGTCTCCTCCAACAACGCCAGGCAACCCGGCTCAAAGACCAGCCCCAACCCGGCCCGACCCGCCAGGTCCTCCAACGCCTGCGGCGCCCGGGCGTTCTTGAACTCCACGTCCACCCGCCGTTGCAGCTTCAGGCGGGTCAACTCCTCGACCGCCACGACGCGGACCTCAATCACCTCGGCCTTGCCGTACTCCAGCTCGGCCTGCACGTACCACGCCCCCTGCTTATCGCGGCCCACGACGCGCTGGCTGTACTGATCCAGTACGGCCGTCGCCGGCTGCGCCGTCTTGGCGAGAATCCCTTCGGTCGCGTCTTTATCGGCCTCGTCCCGCCGCCGACCCTGCTCCAGCAACGCAAAGTTCATCCGCGTCACCGAACGAATCTGACGCAGCAGCCTACCTTCCCGGTCGTCCAACCGCGCCGTACGCAACGCCGCCAACGCGCTCAGTTCCACCACGTTCAGCGGTCGCGGCTGGCGCAACAACTCCGGCGTGCCCGTCACGTAGATCCGATCCGCGCCCACCTGGTAGGTCAGCAGCAGAGGCGCCAGCAACTCCCGCAACGCGTCACGCCACGCCATCCCCTGCAACTGCACCGCCGACAACTGCGTCAGACGCCCATAAGGCAATTGCCCCGCCGCCTGCTCATTCAACGCCAGCGGCACCCCCATCGTCTGGCTCAACTGCTCCAACGCCTCCTCCAGCGTAATGTTCCGGAAGTTCACTTGCGCCGGGGCATCCAAGGTCTTCTCGATCAGCGCGGTGGTCACCCCCTGACCGCACGCCAGCGCCGCCCAGCCCAATACCAGCAGCCCCGCCAGCCCGCCCAGGTGAACCCTCGCTCCCCAACGCCGTTTCCGCCGCTCGCTTGTTGGCATGGATCACGTGCTCCCATTTAGAAAGGCGCCCAGCGGACCCCATCCGCCGCTCGACATGACTGGCCCGCTCCCTTCCGCTGCCTCACTCGGTCCCACCGAACATATCACTTCCCCTGCTCCCCCCGGCCCCTCTGTCGTTTCCCCCGCCGGCCACGGCGCCAGGCAAATCACCCTGACGCGGGCTTCCGCCGGCCCCGCAGACGGCTCCCACACCGCCACCTGCTTCGTCCATCCCAGCGCCCCTGGTCCTCCGCCTCGCCCGCCCCGCCCTGCCACAAACTGCCAGGCCAACACGGCCATTCCCACCGCCGCCGCCGCCGAGACCACTCCCGCCGCCCACCAGGCTCGCCGCACCCGTCTCCGCGTAGCGGAGTGCGCTTCCACCGCCGCTATGCCCACCCTCACCCTCGCCCGCACGCCCGACAGATCCACCCCGTCCAACCCGTCCGGCAGCCGCTCCAGCTCCGCGTCCAGCCGCCGGTACTGCTCCAGCACCCCCCGCGCCTCCGCGTCGCGCGCCAGCGCCTGCGCCAGCGCCGCGCGTTCGGCCGGCGCCAAGTCCGAGTCGTCATAACGGCTGATCAATCGTTCCACGTCCGGCGAGATCATGAGCCTTTTCGCTCCTGCTCCGGCTATTGAAGCCGTTCCCCGCGTCCTCAAAAGTAATCCCGCAACTGCCCCCGCAACCGTCGGCGGGCCTCAAACACCGACCACTTGACGGTTTCCACGCTGCAATCCAGCGCCGCGGCAATCTCCTTCTGCGGCAGCTTCTCGATGGCAAACAACACCAGCGGCGCCCGCAGGTTCTCCGGCAACTTCTCGATCGCCTGCTGCAACGCCGCCGCCAGTTCCTTGCCCGCCAACTCCTGCTGGGCCGTCGGCTCCCGGCCCGCCACTCGCTCGACGGGCGAGGAAACCCCTTCGCCCGCTTCCTCCGCGACCGACTGATCCAGCGAAATTCGCACCTCCCGGCTCCGCCGTCGCCGAAAGTTCAGGGCCGTATTCGCCATGATCCGCATCAGCCACGGTGCGAATCGCCCGGGCTCGGCCAACTGCCCCAACGCCTGGTACGCCCGCAAGAACCCCTCTTGCGCCGCCTCAAACGCGTCGTCCCGGTTGCCCAGCAGCCGCAATGCCACCGCCACCGCCCGCCGCTGGTATCGCTCCACCAACTTGTCAAAGGCGCCGCGCTCGCCCGCCAACGCCGCCGACACCAACTGTGCATCCTCAACAAGGCACACGCTCGCCGATGGTCCTCGCTGACTCCCTGTTAGACACCGCCCGCCAGCCAACGTTGGCCATAACACGACCCCAAATATAGTCCGCCCCTGCAAACCGGTCAACGGGCTTTCCAATTCTAAATATTTACTAAACAATAACTTATGGCTAAGTCGTGCTCAAAGTTTGAGGCGCAACCGACTTGCCGATTTATCCTGCGACTGATCCGCCGAGCCAGTCCCTGGCGGCGACGGAGCCACTGCGGCACCGGCCTGGGCGGTTGGGCCCAGCGCCTCAGGGCCGGGGGCTTGCTCGCCCACGGTGGACAGACTCCTCCACCGCCGCCACAGCCAGGCACCCAAACCTACCAGCGTGTACGACAGGAACGCCCCCGCCAACGTCAATTGGGGCTGCATGAACAGGCACAGCACCAGCAGCAGCACCCCCAGGAAGTGGCCGAAGGGCTTCCGGCCGCGCAGTAGCTGGTTCACAAGGTGCCGGTACGGCACCCGGCTTACCATCAGCACCCCCATCCCCGCCGTCACCGCCGGCAACAACCACACGATCACCTGCGAACCCAACTGCACGGCCCGCGGGGCCTGCTCCTTCAACTGCCACGCCAGGTCCCCATAGAGCAGCACCAACGAGGCCACCACTCCTGCCGCCGCCGGCGAGGGCAGCCCGCTGAATGCCAGGTGAAGCTCCTCGACTGTGCTGTGCTCCACGTTAAAGCGCGCCAGCCGCAACGCCGTGCAGCACACATAGAACGCCGCCGTCCCCCACAGTACCTTTCCCCCCAGCGACCCGAACGCCGGGCTCGCCGCCCCGAACACCCCCGACAGACTGCTCTCCACCACCCGCAGCATCAAAAACGCCGGCGCCACCCCGAAGCTGATCACGTCCGCCAGCGAATCCAATTGCCCCCCGAAGCTGCTCGCCCCCCGTGTCATCCGCGCCAGGAACCCGTCCAGCCCGTCCGCCACCATCGCCAGAAAGATCATCCACGCCGCCGCCGCGAAAAACGTCAGCTCCGGCTTATGCAGCCACAACGCCTCCGGGTCGTTCATCCCCCGCGCCGTAAAGTGGATCGCCGCGAACCCGAACACCCCGTTCAGCAGCGTCACCAACGCCGGCGCCACCGCTACCCGCCGCAACCGCCTCCGCCGCTCCGCACTTGGCCGCCTCATCCCTCCACACCCCCTCCCTCCCCGCTACCACCCCCATGCGCCCCGCCGCCGCCAGGCTCCACCCGGCAATCCGCGAGCACCGCCGCCCCATCCGCCCCGTACAGCACCATCATCGTCAACCCCGCCCGCACCACGTCGCCCTTCTTGACCCGAATACGCGCCGACTCGTCCTTCGGAATAAACAGCTCCGTCCTGCTGCCGAACTTGATCATGCCGTAGCGCTCCCCGGCCGCCAGCTCGTCGCCCACGCCACAGGTGCACACGATCCGCCGCGCGATCGCCCCGGTGATCTGCTTGACCAGCACCCGACCGGCCGGGTGGCTCGGACATTCCAACCCCATCGACTGCGCCTCGTTCTGCGCCGATGCCGCCGCCGCTCGCAAGGCATTGAGGCACTTGCCGGGGTGCCGCCGCAAATACGCCACCCGCCCCGCACACGGCGAGCGGTTTATATGCACGTCGAACACGCTCAGGAATATCCCGATCCGCACCGCCGGGCCCTTGATGAACTCATCCTCTTGGCAGGCGATAACGTCCGTCACCCGCCCATCCGCCGGGGCCAACAGCACGTCCGGGTCCGGCGGCACCTCCCGGTAAGGGTCCCGGAAGAACGCCAGCCCCCCCGCCGCCAGCATTGCGCAGCCCACCTGCACCCACGGCCGCCCCACCGGCAGCAGCCACCACCCCACCGACGCCGCCCCCGCCGTCAGGACCACAATCCAGACGCTCTCCCGTCGCCCGTACGCCGTCAAAGGTATCCGCATGGCCTGCTTCGCCCGGCTTCTGCTTGCAATCCCTGGCCGACACTTCTATTATCCTGCCCCGGAGCAGCCAAGGCAAGGCTGCTGGCCGAGGCCCCCCGGCCTTTTTGCAGTATCCGTCGGTCCACGACCGATAATGAAACAAGTGAGGGGCGAAGATGCACTGCCTTTGCGCAGGAAGGACGTACCATGCACAGCGAAATCATCCATGTCGTCGCCCGCGAAATTCTGGACAGCCGCGGCAATCCCACCGTCGAAGTGGACGCCGTTCTCGATGACGGCAGTTTCGGCCGTGCCGCCGTCCCCTCCGGCGCCAGCACCGGCGCCCACGAGGCCGTGGAACTCCGCGACGGCGACCCCAAACGTTACGGCGGCAAGGGCACTCTCAAGGCCGTCGCCAACGTCAATAAAAAGATCGCCCCCGCCGTCCTCGGCATGGACGCCTGCGATCAGGAGGCCCTCGACGCCGCCATGATCGCCCTCGACGGCACGCCCAACAAAGGCAAGCTCGGCGCCAACGCCATCCTGGGCGTCTCGCTGGCCGTCGCCAAGGCCGCCGCCGAGTTCTCCGGCCTGACCCTCTACCGCTACCTCGGCGGCGCCCACGCCCACGTCCTGCCCGTGCCCATGATGAATATCCTCAACGGCGGCAAGCACGCCGACAACAACGTGGACTTCCAGGAATTCATGATCATGCCCCTGGGCGCCAAGAGCTTCCGCGAGGCCCTGCGCCTGGGCGCCGAAACCTTCCACGCCCTCAAAAAGGTCCTGAGCAAGAAGGGCTACAACACCGCCGTCGGCGACGAAGGCGGGTTCGCCCCCAACCTCAAGACCAACGAAGAGGCGATCTCCGTCATTCTCGAGGCCGTCGCCGCCGCCGGCTACCAGGCCGGCAGAGACATCTTCATCGCCCTCGACCCCGCCAGCAGCGAGATGTACGACGCCGCCAAGAAGGGCTACGTCTTCTTCAAGTCCGACCCGAAGAAGAAGGTCTCCAGCGCCGCCCTGGCCGACTACTGGGCCGATTGGTGCCGCAAGTATCCCATCGTCAGCATCGAGGACGGCCTGGCCGAGGACGACTGGGCCGGCTGGAAAAATCTCACCGCCAAACTGGGCGACAAGGTGCAACTCGTCGGCGACGACCTGTTCGTCACCAACACCGAGCGCCTGGAAAAAGGCATCCAGCAAGGCTGCGCCAACAGCATCCTCATCAAGCTCAACCAGATCGGCACCGTCACCGAGACCTTCGCGGCCATCCGCATGGCCCAACGCAACGGCTACACCGCCGTCATCAGCCACCGCAGCGGCGAAACCGAGGACGTCACCATTGCGGACGTCGCCGTCGCCAGCGGCGCCGGCCAGATTAAGACCGGCTCCTTGTGCCGCACCGACCGGGTCTGCAAGTACAATCAGCTCCTGCGCATCGAGGAGGAATTAGGCGACCAGGCCGTGTACGGCGCCGCCCTTTGGAAGAGGTGAAAGCCGGCCCTCCGCGGGCCGAACCGACCATGGATGGTCCACCGCAGAAAACTGCTGCTCTGCGAAGCGCGAGTCGGCCGGCGCGCAGCGAGGAGCTGGCGCGACTGCTGTTTTTTGTGCTGTTCAGCACGATCGGCATGGCCGCCCTGAGTCTCGCCCTGCTCGCCCGTCCCCTGGCCCACTACTATGCCGACCAGGACCTCCTTCAGGCCCGCCGCCAGCGCATCGAACGCCTCCAACAACTCCATGAGCAGCAGCAGCAACTCCTGGCGAACCTCTCCAACCCCGCGGTCGTCGAGCGGGCGGCCATCGAGCAGCTTAACTATGTTCCCGCCGACGCCGCCGGCGCGCCGGCCGCCACCTTGCCTGCCGTCTGGCCCGAACTCGAACGCGCCTTGGCCCGCCTCAATCCCCCCGCCCCAGCCCCCCAGCCCCCTGCCTTTCGCCGAACCATCAATCGCCTCGCCGCCGAAGACCCGGACCGCCTGTTGCTTGCCGCTTTGGGCGCCGGCCTGGTCCTCATCAGCCTCACCTGTTTCCCCCGCCGGCCTTAAGCCCCGTATCACGTGGACACTGGGGCAGCAGCCTACCCAGGCTGAACCAAGAGACCTCTACCTGTTCGAACTGGACCCTACGTGCAAGCCGACTCCCCCCGACGCGTCGGAGGCGGCCAACTATGTCCGCGCTCTCGAGGAAGGTTTGAAACTCATCCACCAACTGCCTGTCTCGTTGCGCCTGATGCGCGACCTTGTTCGCCGTCACATCGACAAGCTTGTGCAGGCCGGCATACTCCGCGAGATAACCGGCGGGAAGCGCCATCGGGTTGATCTGGCCGAGGGTGTCCTCACGGCCATCCATGAACCCATCGAACCATCCTGAGCCGATCGATGCGGGCACGTCCTTACCCCCTGTTGTCGGCGCTACCACCGCTCGTGTTTGCAACGGTGGTAGGCAACCCGGTTCAGGTCGTTGCATCCCAGGCCCAGAGCCTGGGCCGTCTCCAGGTACGGCGCCTGCACCTCGTCGCCGGCGCTCTCCGGCAGCGGCGCCAGGCGGCGCGCCAGCCGCACCAGGTGCAATGCCACCTGGTCCAGCGCCACCGGGTCCTCGCTGAACAGCAACGCCCCGTATTCCACCACGTAGCGCTCCTGCACCCGCGGCCCTCCGTAGCCCAGAATCCGCAGGGCGCTCAGAATGTGCAGCCGCACCTTGCCCCGGACCTCCGGCAAGGCGTAAACGTCCGCCACGAACGGATCGCCCCCGTTCACGTACAGCCGCGCCGGACGCTTCACCAGCGGCAACGTCAGGTTCGCCAGCGCCCCCCGTAGCCCAATCACGTTGTCGTCCAGCACACTGGCCACGTTCACAATGGCCGTCACCTGCTCCAGCCACAGGGCCAGGTAGTCGCGGTCGGTCCCAAAATCCGCCAGCTCCTGCTGCCAACCATACGGGCAGGGCAGGGTGCCCGCCGCCTCCTCCGGCAAATCCTCCAGCCCCACGATCATGATCTGTCCCGGTTGAAAGCCCGCCTGGTACAGGCTGTGCAACAGGGCCGTGGCCAGGTCCTTTCCCGTGCCTAGTCCTCCGCCCACCTCCGTGAACTTGAGAGCCACCACGTCGTCAGGCCGCAGCAGGCGCCGCCACGCCGCGTTCGGGTCGCTCTCGCCCGTCACCGCCTTGATTCCTGTCCGCAGCATCGCCGCCACGCTCGCCTGATGCACCTTCGGCCCCCGTATCACAAACTCCCCGTACACGTCCCACACGGCGATCTGGCCGCTCTCCGACTCCTGCGCCTCCACCCGCCCCGCCATGCCTCTCTGGGCCGCCCCTATCTGGCTCGTTTGGCCCCAGCACAGCCGTCCGATAATTGCCGCCGCCAGAATCGCCCCCGCCACCACCCCCCCCACCCTCACCTTACCTGCCCCTCGCTCACCCGCCTTCATTCGCCATACATCCTACAATCGGCACCATCCATACCACTCCGACGACAAAGCAGCTCCATGCCGACTGTAAGACCTTATCGGTCAGGCCGCCCTCGCCCTATGACGCCTTGGCCAATAAGCCTGGACAAACCCCACCGCGTTCCCATAATCTGCCCCCGTTGCTGGCCGACCGCGCCTGCCCAAGAAAATGCCTCAAGCCGCCCCTGCCGCAACGTCCAGGGAGAAGGCAACCATGCCAACCGACTCAACCGGCCTTGAGGCCCGTCTGCAACAGGCCGACAGCCAACTCGCCCGGCACGGCCAACGGCATCTCCTGCGCTTTGCCGACCGCCTTGACGACCGCCGGCTGGCCCAACTGCTCGACGACATCGACGGCCTTGACCTGGACCTCATCGACCAACTCATCCCCCGCTACGTCCGCTCCTACGCTACGCCCAAGCTCCCCAACGAAATCCTTCCCCCGCCGGTCTATCCGATCACTCCTGCCGGCCCGCTCGTCGAGAAATATGACCGTGCCCGCCGGCTAGGCTGCGACCTCCTGGCCCAGGGCAAGGTCGCCGCCTTCGTCGTCGCCGGCGGCATGGGCACCCGCCTGGGCTTCGACGGACCCAAAGGCTGCTTCCCCGCCACCCCCATCCGCAAGAAAGTTCTCTTCCAGGTCTTCGCCGAGACGATCCTTGCCGCCCAAAGACGTTACGGCGGGGTCATTCCCTGGTACGTCATGACCAGTCCGGCCAATCACCAACAGACTCTCCTGGCCTTCCGCGACCACGACCATTTCGGCCTCGACGCGCAAAACGTCTATCTTTTTCCCCAGGGCACGATGGCGTGCTTTGACTTTGACGGCCGCATCCTCCTGGCCGAGCCGCACCGCCTGGCCACCTCCCCCGACGGCCACGGCGGTTCCCTCCGCGCCCTCTACCAAAGCCGGGCGCTCGCCGACATGGCCCGCCGCGGCATTGAACACCTCAGCTACTTCCAGGTGGACAACCCCCTCGTTCGCCTCATCGACCCCCTCTTTCTCGGCCTGCACGCCCTCGACCGCGCCGGCATGTCCAGCAAGGCCGTCATCAAGCGCGAACCGCTGGAGAAGGTCGGCAACTTCGCCCTCATCAACCGCCGGGTCCACGTCATCGAATACAGCGACCTGCCGGACGAACTCGCGCACCGCCGCCGCCCCGACGGCCGGCTCGTCTTCGAGCTGGGCAGCATCGCCATCCACGTCATCAGCCGCCGCTTCGTGGAGCAACTCAACGAAAAGGGCTTCTCGCTCCCCTGGCACCGCGCCGTCAAGAAGGTGTTGCACGTCGATGAGCAAGGCAACCCCGTCAACCCCAACCAACCCAACGCCGTCAAACTCGAGACCTTTGTGTTTGACGCCCTGCCCCTGACCGAAACGTCCGCCATCCTGGCCATCGACCGCGACGAGGAGTTCGCCCCCATCAAGAACGCCAGCGGCCCCGACAGCGTCGAGGCCTCGCACCAACTGCAGACCGCCCGCGCCGCCCGCTGGCTGGAAAAGGCCCGGGTCCCCGTCCCCCGCCAACCCGACGGCTCAGCGGACGCCGTCCTCGAAATTGCCCCGGCCTTCGCCCTCGACGCCGAGGAACTCGCCGGCAAGGCCGCACGCCTGCCCGCTCTCCGACCCGGCCAGCGCCTCTGCCTGGAGTGAATCCGCCGTTATCGGATAGAAAAAGTCCCGTTCACCACGTCCCCCACGGGTCCACCGTGCTCGCCGCCCTCAGCCGCAGCACCCAACGCCCCTCGCCCCGCTCTTCCAGCCGCAGCCACGTCGGCCCGTACACCGAGTGCGTGAACCCAAACCCCTTGCCCTCGGTCAACTGTCCCTGGTCCCGCACCCGCTCGTCCAGTTGCACGAACGCCTCGGTAAAGGCCGACCGCGCCATCCCCACCATCTGCCCCGCCGCCTGGTCGTTTTCGCACGCTTTCCCGTCTTCCAGCAGCGCGTCGCGGCAGTATTGCGCCACCGCCACCGCCTGCCGACCCTTGTTCTCATACGGCTGCCCCAGCACCTCCGCCGGCGCCGTCGCCTCGATCCGCACGCCCAACTCCTCGTGGCTGAACAGCGGCGCGGGCGACAAGGTGCTGCGCACCTGCACGTACGCGGTGCGCGCCACCCGCTCGTCCGCCTCGGCCAAACGCACCAGCCCCAGCTCCCGCACCGAGCCGCGCTGCCGGTACACCGACACCGTCTCGGCGGTCTCCAGCCGACCCTTCTCGCCCAGCAGCTCCAGCACTTCCGCCGCGCCGGTCTGCCCCACTTGGATTCGCGCCATCCGCTCGCCCAGCGACAGCGCCGCCTGGTGCGCCCGGCTTTGGCACCCTGCCGCCCCTGCCAGCGCCATCAGACACGCCGCCGCCATCTGCCCCGCTGCCCGCCTCACGGTTTTCTCCTTGTTCTGATTCCCGCGCTCCGCGCCGGCCGCGCCCGGCCGTGGCGCTCCCTTCTACCGGCTCCACGCCCCCCTGTCAAGCAATGACGCCGCCACGCCGATGTCGCCCGCGCCCGCGCCGGAAATTCAGGATATACTTTATCCTCAAATAACCTCCGCGCCGCACGGCTCACCGCTCGGCCAACCCGCCGGTCTGGGGATCCTTCCGCCGAAGAGATGGGGTCAAGAAAAATGCCTCCGCCACAATGCCGTCCACCGAGCCGTTGAAAGAACCCGGTAGTTCAAGGGGGCAACCGTTTGCTTATGTCCCAGAAATCCTGGCTGGCAGGCTTATCCGGCAAATAAGGTCTGGCTTCCCAAGAGCACGGGTATCGGTTCTTCAATTAAGCCCGTTGTAACGCACACGGCAGAGGCATATCGCCCGCTATCTGCGCCCTCTTTATACCATTTCCCTCATCGGAAAGCAAGCTCGCCGCCCTTGAGAAATCCCGCCCCTCCGCCGGCCCGGCCCGCCCCTGACGCCGGCATCCTTGACCGCGCCGGCCTGGCGAGCTTGCTCAGCTCCGCAATTCCGCCCCCACCTGCTCCCCCAGGGCTGCCAGAATCCGCTGCTGCAGCGCGTCCACTTCCTCATGCGTCAGCGTCCTTTCCGCCCGGCGAAACTCCAGCGACAGCGTCAGACTCTTCTGGCCCGCTGGTATGCCCTTGCCGCGATAAATGTCCACAAACCGCAGCTCCTGCAGCTCCTCAATCGCCAATCCCTCAATCACGCCCGCGATTCGCGCCCACGGCGTCCGCTCGTCCAGCACCAGCGACAGGTCCCGCATGATCGGCGGGAACCGCAGCAGCGGCTTGCACCGTCGCTCGCGCCCTTCCCGCGCCACTAACGCCGCAAAATCCAATTCCGCCAACCACACCGGCCCGTCCGCGTCAAACGCCTTCCACACCGCCGCGCTTGCCTGGCCGGCCCGACCGATCTCCTCCCCGTCCACCAGCACCCGCGCCCCAGTACCTTGGTCCGCCCATAACACCTCCGCTGGCGCGCACCGCACCGCCGCCTCGCGGTCCACCCTGCCCACTACCGCTTCGATCACCCCGCGGAGCCCCCGGAAATCCCCGTCGGTCAGCAGCCCCAGCTTGGTCGCTTCCGCCGGCAACCGCTTGCCCCTTTGCGGCCGGTGCACCGCCGCCAACTCATACAAGTCACACCGCCCATTCCCCGCCGCCTGATTCCGCTGCCGCGCCAGCATCAGGGACGGCAGCAGACTCGACCGCAGCGCATTGCTCGTCCGCCGCACCGCGTCCCGCACCCGCACCGGCTCGAACCCCGCCGCCTCGAACGCCCGCCCGCCGCGGTCCTCCACGAAACCGACGTTTACCGTCTCGTAATACCCGCACCCGGCTAGCGCCTCGGTCGCCTGGCGCGTCGTCCGCTGCACCGCGTCCGGCGTCGCCACCGCGATCTCGATCCGCTCCCGCACCGGAATCCGCTCGTACCCGTGCAGCCGGATCACCTCCTCGATCAAGTCCACCTCTCGCGTGAGGTCGCCGCGCCACGAGGGGATCGTGCAACGCACCGCGTCCTCGCCTTCCCGCCGCGGCTGCAACCCCAGCCGCTCCAGCACCGCCAGCACGTGCGCCGGGTCGATCTCGATCCCCAGCAGCGCTTTCAGCCGCGACAACCGCAGCACCGCCGCGCCCGTCGGCTGGCGGCCCGGCCACGCGTCCACCACCCCGCGCGCCACCCGACCCCCCGCCAGCTCCGCCGTCAACGCCGCCGCCCGCCGCGACGCCCACTCCGCCAGCACCCGATCCACGTTCCGCTCGAACCGATACGACGCCTCGCTCGACTGCCCCAACGCCCGGCTCGTCCGCCGAATGCACTGGGGATCAAAGTGCGCGCTCTCCAGCAGCACCGTCTGCGTCGCCTCCGTCACCTCGCTCGCCAGTCCCCCCATGATCCCCGCCAGCGCCACCGCCCGCGCCGCGTCCGCAATCACCAGCATCTCATCCGTCAGCTCGATCTGGCTGCGGTCGATCAGCTCCAGCCGCTCCCCCGGCCGCCCCCGCCGCACCACGATCCGCCCCTCAGCCAGCCGCGCGTGGTCAAAAGCGTGCAACGGCTGACCGGCCTCCAGCAGCACGTAATTCGTAACGTCCACCACGTTGTTTATACCCCGCAGCCCTACCGTCTCCAGCCGCCGCAACAGCCACGCCGGACTCGGCCCCACCTTCACCCCCTCGATCACCCGCGCCGTGTACCGCGCGCACCACTCCGGCTCCTCGTCCGCCACGCTGGTCCACTCGTGCACGTCCCGCCCCGTTTCCGCCAACCGCACCTCCGGCAGCCGAAACGCCTGCCCCGTCGCCGCCGCCACCTCCCGCGCCAAGCCGATGTGCCCCAGACAGTCCGGCCGGTTGGAGGTAATCTCGACGTCCAGCATCCAGTCCGAACCCGCCGCCTCCCGCCCCTCCACCGAAAACCCGATCCGCGTCAGCAACTCTTCCAGCCGCCCCGGCCCCTCCTCCCACGCCACGTACTCCCGCAACCACTCCAGCGAAATCTTCATGCCCGTTGTCCTTTGCACCCTTGGCGGCTTGCCCCCGCGCGCGGCGACTCATCAGCCGCACCGCTTAACTCGGTCATCGTACCGGGCCCCGCGGCCTGCTGTCAATCCACCCAGGCGCTGACTCATCCCCAGTTTCCCCCCAGGATTTCGCGGCGGAGGGCGCGTGCCAGACGAGGTAGAGACGGCAAGGTGGTCATGAGCATGGCTCGGCCGATAG
>Ga0315295_10001228_pt1 | contig 22056 bp, 23 predicted proteins | sample YL17G14_0_MG_FD_204453 | JGI IMG/M metagenome (GOLD analysis project Ga0315295, IMG submission 204453) | Sediment microbial communities from Yellowstone Lake, YNP, Wyoming, USA - YL17G14_0 | ecosystem: Environmental > Aquatic > Freshwater > Lake > Sediment | place: USA: Wyoming | collected...
GTGGCTGCAAGATGATCGAGGCCGGCGACGACGCCCTCATGGGTAATCAGAGGTTCGGGGAAGGGCAGCTTGGCTGCGTATCCGGGTGCGGGAAACAGGGGGGTGCATGGCTCCTCGCGCCGCCCTAGCGCCTGATCGAGGCGATGGAGGACGGCTTCGGCCGCTGCTTTGGAATGAAACCGCCGCTCAAGGCTTGCCCGCGGCAGATCGTAGAGCTGTCCAATGCGCTTCAAGCCGAGCCGCCGCAGGAGCTTTGTGGTGGCGTCCGCAAGGCGCAAGGCCTCGATGGGCAGCGGCGCAAGAACCTCCCCGATCTTTTCGTGAGGGACGATACTGGCCGAGGAAGGCCCGAAGCGGGCAAGCGCGTGCGCTCCTCCCAAGGTCTCGGCAAGGGCAAGCCGGACACTGAAGCCAAGGCGACCGAACCGCGTCGCCATGTCGGCGAGGAGCGCGCGGGCGCCGCCGAAGAGATGGGCAACGCCGGTCACGTCGAGCCATAGCCCGTCCATGCCGTCGACATTGAGAGAGGGGCTGTAGCGGCTCGACCAGCGGGCAAGCGCGACAAGGCTCTCTGCATCTTTCTCAAGGTCCGCGGGTGCGGTGGCGAGGCGGGGTGAGATGGCGCGGGCGTCGGCGAGCCCCATGCTGGGGGCGAGGCCCGCGCGCATGGCTGCCGCATTGACGGCGGTGAGCACGAGCCCGCGCTCTTCGCTGCCGACGAGCGCGAAGGGCCGATCAACCGGAAAGGGCTCGCCACTCTTCTCCTGCTTCAGCCGTTCGAGGGACAAAAGGGGCAGCCAGATGGACACCATATGCGACATGACGAAACTCCACGGTCCAGCTTTGCTCGGGCGCGATCCCCCGGCAGCGCTCAAGCGTGAGACGCCAGCAGGGCGTCCCGGGAGCGGAAGCATTGAACGGGGCCGGGCTGCTTCCCGCCGCGGCGACACGCCAGCGGGTGTGGGTGCCGGGAAGACCTCCTTCTTGATGCCCGGAGAGGAGAAGACAGGGCGTGCGGCTCGTTTGGGCGGCCAAGCCGAGACGCCTGGCGATGAGCGGCGTCTTGACCTCGACCTGCCCAAGAGCGGCGATGAAGGCCCGGCTCTTCAGCCCCTCTTCTAGGGCCCAGGCCGCGTCCAGCCCATTGCGCGCCTGGACGATGAGAACAAGGGCCGGGTCGAGACCAAGCGCGAGCAGGCCCGCGCCGTAGGGGGCGCCCCATTCGCGCGCGGCTCTTTCGGTCAAGCACCACAGCACGGGCGATGGCGCACCATCTCGCCGCGCCAGACGCTCGCCGAGAACGGCAAGGGCGAAGGCAAGCGCCACAGGGTGATCGCGGTAAGCGGCAGCCCTGATCTCGTGCAGCCCGCTCGCTGCAAGCTTGCTGAGCGGCGGGGTATCTGTCTCAAGCCTTGCCGCTGTGTCATGCCCCGGCTTGACCGGGGCATCCAGTAACCACTGACCTCCGCCGGTTTGCTCGAGCGGTCCCTCCAGCGAAGATTGAGGGTTACTGGATCGCCCGGTGAAGCCGGGCGATGACAGCTTGAAAGCAAGGGATAGAGAGCAGGCGGGGCGGGGAAGGCCCGCGCCCGGTGCGGGGGGGAAGGCCAGAGACACGGGAACCTGCTCGAGCCTGCGGATCGTCCCGCGCAAACGCTCGATCAGACCTTCGCCCCTTGTCCCGCCTGCTCTCTCAACGCCAGAGGGCGGAAACTCACCGACATGTTCGCCGCCTGGAACGTCGTTACGCACGGTACCAAACTCCGAATTTCGTTCCTGTTTTGTTCTAGTCAGAGTCGGACTTAGAGTCAAGGTGGAGGAGGACCAGTCTCATTGTGACTTAGGGCCCCGTTTGCATTCCGGTAACCAAGAATCGGCGACAACAGGAGGACAGAGTTACGGGGGATTGTGATGCGTATCGTCAGCTTCACCCGCGTCACGGCCTATGTCGCGGCAGCGGTCATGCTCAGCGCCGTATTGCCGGATCAAGCATCGGCAGGGTTCTTCGATTTCTTCAAGAGCAGCCCGAGCGCGGCCTCAAGCGGCAAGCAGCTCGTGGTCTTCACGCCACAGGCGGCGCCGGGCACCATCGTGGTGAGCTTCGCCGACCGCAAGCTCTATTATGTTCTGCCGAACCAACGCGCGATCAGCTATCCGATCGGCGCCCCGATGGGGGAGGCGCGCTGGGAGGGCGTCACCTTTGTCAGCGAAAAGCGGGTCAATCCTATGTGGACGCCTACCCCCGACATGCGGCGCGAGAACCCGACGCTGCCGACCTATGTGCCGGGTGGCCATCCTCTCAATCCGCTCGGGCCGCGCGCCATGTATCTCGGCAAGACCACCTACCGTATCCACGGCACCGACGCGCCCTGGACGGTGGGTCAGGAGGTCTCCCATGGCTGCATCCGCATGTTCAATGCCGATGTCATCGACCTTTATGACCGAGTGGGTGTCGGCACCCGGGTCGTCGTCACTTGGCAAGCCTACGGGTAACCCCAGGAAATTCGAAGGCTCGGAAGGCCGCTAGAACCCGGTGCCGCGGCTGTCTTCGGCCATGCACCGGTGCGATCCTCGTGCTCGTGTTCGCATTGACCCAGGGGTCTCTTCTGGGCCGGCGTCGCCGCAACCTTCGCCATGGCGTTCGGCACCGCCAATACCGTCGCGGCGCTGGGCGACGCTTGCACTCGGCTCGCGCGAGCTGGCGCTGAAGCTTGGCGGCACGAGCAGCGCTTGGGTCAACGCGGTCTGGGCGATCTGTGCCCTTGGCGGCTCGGCCCTGATCTTTCTGGTGGGGGCGGTCTTGTTCGCCGCGTCGCTCGGACCGGCGCGGCCGTTCTGAGGAGCGCGGGTGAAGGCTGTGCGGCGGATGGCCCCCGCCAACGCCGCGTAATGCTTGAGGTTTGATCTGGCTCAACGGCAGGGCTCAGAGGCTGAGGTAAGATAGAATTCATGTTTATTGGGAGTGAAGCCATGAACGCGATCAAGGTTCTGATGGTGGTCTCCACCATATTTTCGGTGGCGGCAGTGATGGAAAGCGCGACTGCGCAACAAGGAAGCCCGCCCGAGGGCGGTTCAACGATGGGTCACCAGCCCGAGGGCGGTTCCATGATGGATCACGGAATGATGGGGCAGGGCGGCTCGATGATGGGCCACTCTGGCATGGGCATGGGCAAGGGCATGATGCAGGGCATGGGCGGGGCGCGCGGCGATGCCTCCATGTGCGCGAGGATGACCGGTCATATCGAAGGCCGTCTAGCCTTCCTCAAGGCAGAGCTCAAAATCACTTCGGAGCAAGAATCGCTTTGGAATGATTACGCCGCTGCGGTTCGCGACAACGCACAAGCGATGACGAGCCGCTGTGTCTCGATGATGAGCGAGGGCGGGAAAAATGAGGCGAACCTGCCCGACAGGCTCGATGCTCATGAGCAGTTCATGGCGGCGCAACTCGATACCTTGCGTGCGACGAGCAAAGCGCTGAAGCCGCTCTATGCGGCGCTGAGCGACACGCAGAAGGAGGTGGCAAATCAGCTGATCCGATCGATGGGCATGATGTGACAAAGGGCCTTCGCGGAGTCCGATCCGTTTGGGAGGATGAGCCTGTGACATACTATTTCAGCGCCACTCTGCCGCTCAGCTTCGACGATGCAGTGCGGCGCACGACCGAAGCGCTCAAAGCGGAGGGCTTCGGCATTATCACCGAAATCGACGTGAAGGAGACCTTGCGCAAAAAGCTCGGGATCGATTTTCGCGGCTATACGATCCTCGGCGCGTGCAACCCGACGCTTGCCCACAAATCGCTTCAGCTCGAGGACAAGGTCGGGACGATGCTGCCTTGCAATGTCGTGGTGCAGGAGATCGGAGACGGCAGGGTCGAGGTTGCAGCGGTTGATCCGGTGGCCTCGATGGCGGCGATCGACAATCCGCGCTTGAAGCAGCTCGCGGCAGACGTTCGGGACAAGCTGAAAAGGGTCGTTGCTTCGCTATAGTGCCGGGTGGCCATATGGCTCACGCAGCCCCCCGGTGTTCTCCCTTTGTGGCGTCGGCCCCCTCATTGGCATGGGACTCGGGTTTTCCCCGTCGGGCCTATGAGCCAGTTTGGCCGTGCGCGGTTGCCGCAGTCTTTGGACGCATATATTTATGCTGCCGAATATGTGAGAAATATTTTTCTATTTGACGGGCGTGATTGCGACAGACGAGAAAAGCATCCTAATTTTTGGTTGAATGCACGAGGTCAAACGAGGGCGTCGGGTCCTCCGCCTCTAGCACAGCGATGGGAGACTACGATGGCACTTCAACTCGGCGATATCGCCCCGGATTTCGAGGCCGACACGACCGAAGGCCATATCCGCTTTCATGAGTGGCTCGGTAATTCCTGGGGCGTGTTGTTCTCCCACCCCAAGGATTTCACCCCGGTCTGCACCACCGAACTCGGCTATACGGCGAGGCTCAAGCCGGAATTTGACAAGCGTGGCGTCAAGGTGATCGGCCTCAGCGTCGATCCGCTCGACGCCCACCGGCAATGGTCGAAGGACATCGAGGAGACGCAAGGCACCGCCCCCAACTTCCCGATGATTGCGGACTCAGACCGCGAGATCGCCAGTCTGTACGGCATGATCCATCCCAATGCGAGCGATACGCTGACGGTCCGTTCGGCCTTCATCATCGGCCCCGACAAGAAGATCAAGCTCTCGATCAATTATCCCGCGAGCACCGGGCGCAATTTCGATGAGATCGTGCGCGTGATCGATTCCCTCCAGCTCACCGCCAAGCACCAGGTGGCCACGCCCGTAAACTGGAAGGCCGGCGAGGACGTCATCATCGTCCCTTCCGTCTCCGATGAAGATGCGCGGAAGAAGTACCCGGGTGGGTGGAAGGCGCTGAAGCCCTATTTGCGCATCGTGTCCCAGCCAAAGTCATGACCGCGACAGCATGACGGTTGTTGGCGGCCAATTGCCTGCAGCCACACACTGTTTACCGGTTAGAGAAAAATCGTTTGGCAAAGCGGCAATGCTCGGCATAAAAATACTGTACACGGAACAAATCAACCACAAGAGCATGGCGCGCGAGGCGCGCCCGTCCGGCAATTCCGGACGACGAGAGGTGCCGGGCAGGGTGCCATGTGTAACCAGGCGATTCAGACCCTTCACGGGCTGGGGAAGCTCCGCGTGAAGCCGCTTGCTGCATCGCCGAACAGATCGCGCCATTGGTTGGGGAGGCGCACACCAAGGGGTTCGACTTTCTCGTTTATTTGCTCCGCATGGCGCTTGAGGAGTCACGCCGGCTTTCGGAGGAGCAGAATGGGGGCTGAGCCGCGTTCGCTCGGCCTATGGCGCTCCCATGACACCGCGAGGCGTTCTCCAACGGCGCGATAGAAGCGAGCCTTCCGATGGCAATGCCCAAGACGCCCGCCCTGACGACCGACTGCGTGATTTTCGATCCGCAAGCCCGCGTGCTGCTCATCCGCCGTAAGCACGATCCCTACGCCGGATGCTACGCCCTTCCGGGCGGCTTCGTGGAGATCGGCGAGACGACGAAGGTGGCTTGCCGGCGGGAGGCGCGCGAAGAGACGGGCATCGAGGTCGGCGAGCTTCGTCTCGTCGGCGTCTATTCCGATCCTAGTCGCGACCCCCGCGGCCATACCGTCAGCATCGCCTATGCGACGGTGCTGTCGGCCGCATCTAGCCCGCGGTCAGGGTCCGATGCAGCAAGCGCCGAATGGATCGCGGATTGGCGCAGTCTCGCGCTCGCCTTCGATCACGCGCGAATTCTCGAAGCGGCCGAAGCGCTGGTCAGGCTGCGGCGTCGAGATTAGGCGGGCGCCGCCTGAAGGAGCAGGAGCTTGCGCCGAACCAGCGTCGAGCAGCGCGGCTGAAGGCGGTGACGTCGGAATAGCCGGTCCTCGCGGCGATATCGGTAAGCTTCAGCGAGGTCTCCTTCAGATAGCGGTGGGTCGCTCTGGAGCGTTTTCCGATCAAAAGGCATCATATCTGGCATTCATCTGACGCACCTCGGGAGTAGCCGCGATTCAATCAGCCCGGAAAGTGCTCTAGCTCTTGGTTTGAGCGGGTTCCTCTTATGGCCGAATCGGAGCCCACTTTTCCGGACCATGCTCTAGGCGCTGTTCACCCGATGCTCTATCTAAGCACCCGCTAGGCTTGGTGGAGTGCCTTGAATGAACAAAACGCCGCCCACCAAGGGCTTCGCGCCGGAGATTGCGCCCATTGACGACAAAGGAGGAGCCGCGAGCAAGATCGGCGTGCTCCTTGTCAATCTCGGTACGCCTGACGGGACGGATTACTGGTCGGTGCGCCGTTACCTCAAGGAGTTCCTATCCGACCGCCGCGTCATCGAGACAAACCGGGCGCTGTGGTGGCTAATCCTCAACTTTATCGTCCTTACGGTCAGACCATCGAAAAGCGGCGAGAAGTACCGGGCCGTCTGGAACGAAGCGCTGAACGAATCGCCCTTGCGCACGATCACGCGCGCCCAAGGCGAGAAGGTTGCCGCGGCGCTCGCGCCTCGTTCGAGCTTGGTCGTCGATTGGGCGATGCGCTACGGTAGCCCGAGCATTGCCTCGCGCATTGAAATGCTTCAGGCGCAAGGCTGTGATCGCCTGCTCATGTTTCCGCTCTATCCGCAATATTCGGCGTCGACCACCGCGAGCGTGAACGATAAGGCCTTCGATGCGCTGAAGGCGATGCGCTACCAGCCGGCCATCCGGACCGTGCCGCCCTATCCTACCGATCCCGTCTATATCGGGGCGCTTGCGGATTCCATCAGGGCGCATCTTGCGGCGCTTGCTTGGGAGCCGGAGGCGATCCTCGCCTCCTTTCACGGCCTGCCCAGGAGATATGTCGGCAAGGGTGACCCTTATATGAGCCAATGTGCGCTGACCACAGAGCGCTTACGCGAGGCGCTCGGGCCGCTCGGCGCGAAGCTCAAACTCACTTTCCAGTCCCGCTTCGGCCCAGAGGAATGGCTGGAGCCCTATACCGACAAGACCGTGGAGGCGCTGGCGCGCGACGGCGTGAAGCGTTTGGCCATCGTCACACCGGGCTTCGCCGCCGATTGCCTCGAGACGCTCGAGGAGATCGCGGGCGAGAACAAGGAGATCTTTCTCGAACATGGCGGCCAGCACTTCATCTTCATTCCTTGCCTCAACGACAGCGAGGGCGGCATCCGCGTGCTCCTGCATCTGATCGAGCGTGAGTTGAAGGGCTGGACTTGAGTTCGGATTAGGGAGGCCGGGGGGCCTAGGGGCATGCGAGCGCACACGCTGCTTCTGCTGGGGGTGAGCATAGGTTTGGCGGGATGCGCCACGCCCATGGCCATGCGCGACATTCAGGCGATCAAGCCCAATTGCTCGCGCATCGAAAAGCAAATCGCCATGCTCGAACACGAGAAGGCGGAGAACGACCAGCGGCTCCTTGCCGGCGTCCAGTCAGTGGCCCCAGCGCTTGCGGTCCTAAGCCTCGTGCGGGGCACCTATGGCCAGAATGTTGCCATCGCGACGGGAGAGTGGGCCGGAGCCATCGATCGCAAGCTCGCCGAGCTTAGACGCGCCAAGCGGTCCTGCTAGATTGGGCGCAACGAGTCCAGCTGCTAAGATTGATCTCATGCGTCGCGACTTCGTTGCCGTCTTGTGCTGCACGTTGGGATTATTGGGGCCGGCGTCTGTTGCCTTTGGCGTCGACAAAGACGCGACCAAGCCCGATGAGGCGCCGCTTGCCTTCATCGCCGTCGTTGGAGCTCCCGGCGACGGCGAGCAGGCGCTGACCGCCGCGCTGACGAAGCGCCTCTCCGCGATTGGGGTGAAGCCCGGAAGCGCCCAGGCGATTGATGTCTATTCGGTGGAGGGCACGGTCAGGGTGACAGCGGCGAAGGGCGCGAGGGAAAGCGTCCGGATCGATTGGACGGTGTTCGCGCCGGACGGCAGCACGCTTGGTGGCGTGTCGCAGACCAGGGTCGTGCGCAAAGGATCGCTCGATCGGAAATGGGGCGCCGCCGCCGACGCCGCGGCCCGCGCCGCCGCGGGCGAGATCGTGAAGCTCATCCCGCATTGAGGGAGGGGTTGGGGTGAGGCTCAGCACTTAAATTCTAGTGCACGCACACCCATCTAATGGCTGCCGTAAGGAAGGCGAGCGCGATATAGCTAAGTCAGTCTGCTGACCGTCAGACACCTCTAGGAGGGTGCTAATGCTCGGCTTTAATGTCTTCGTCCTCGTCCTGCTCGTTCTCTTCATCGCCGTCGTTGCAGCCGGCGTCAAAGTCGTGCCGCAGGGCTGGAACTACACGGTCGAGCGCTTCGGCCGCTATACGCGCACGCTCAGGCCCGGGCTCTCTCTGATCATCCCTTTCATCGACCGCATCGGGCGCAAGCTCAACGTCATGGAGCAGGTGGTCGAGGTGCCGAGCCAGGAGGTCATCACCAAGGACAACGCCATGGTGAAGGTCGACGGCATCGCCTTCTTCCAGGTGATCGACGCGGCGCAGGCAAGCTACGAGATCACGAACCTGCAGACCGCCATCCTCAACCTCACCATGACCAATATCCGCACGGTGATGGGCTCGATGGTTTTAGATGAGCTCCTCTCGCAGCGCGACGAGATCAATCACCGCCTGTTGAAGGTGGTCGACGACGCCACCTCGAATTGGGGCGTCAAAGTCACCCGCATCGAGATCAAGGACATCGAGCCGCCGCGCGACCTCGTCGACTCCATGGCGCGTCAGATGAAGGCCGAACGCGACAAGCGCGCGACGATCCTCGTCGCCGAGGGGGAGCGTCAGTCGCAGATCCTCAAGGCCGAAGGTGCCAAGCAGGGCCAGATCCTAGCGGCGGAGGGCCGCCGCGAGGCCGCTTATCGCGATGCCGAGGCGCGGGAGCGCTCGGCCGAAGCCGAGGCCAAGGCGACCCAGGTGGTGAGCGAGGCCATCTCGAAAGGCAGCGTGCAGGCGCTCAATTATTTCGTCGCCAACAATTATATCGGCGCGCTCAAGGCGCTGGCCGAGGCCAAGAACCAGAAGGTGCTGATCCTGCCGATCGAGGCCACCTCGGTGATCGGCGCGATCGCTGGCGTGGCGGAGATCGCGCGCGAGGCCTTTAGCGACAGAGGCAACAATTCCGCCTCGCCGCCTGATCCGGCAAGGCCAGGTGGCGCGGTTCCCCGCGCTGGCGGCACGGTCCCATCGGTGTAACGGCCTTACGAAGGAATTGACTCCATGCATGCAGTGTTCGCGCTCGGGCCCTGGAGCTGGATGATCCTGGCCGCAATCCTGTTCGTGCTCGAGGTGACGGCGCCCGGCATCTTCTTCATGTGGTTCGGCCTCGCCGCTGTCGTTACCGGCTTGCTCGCTTTTGCCTTTGACATCGGCTGGCAATGGCAGCTCGTCTGGTTCTGCTTGCTGTCGCTCGCCGCCGTGCTGCTCGCGCTGAAATATTTGCGGAAGCATCCGCTGCATAGCGAACGGCCGCTGCTCAATGAGCGCGCCGTGCAGCATATCGGCCAGTGCTTCGATCTCATCGATCCGATCGTGAACGGCCGGGGCAGCGTCAAGATCGGCGACAGCATTTGGCGGGTGGAGGGGCCGGAGCTGCCGAAGGGCGCACGGGTGCGTGTTCTCGGTGCCGACGGGACGTTGCTGAAGGTCGCCTCTGCCGGCGCCGCGGAAGCGGCTTAGGAATAATCCCTCTCAGAGCTGCGGCGCGCGGCTACCGCGGCTCATGGCTAAACGGGGATTTGGGGCCGGTCGTCCTTTTCAACAATATCGACGATCGGTCTTTTTGCGGTCGTATCGTCACTCGGCCAATAGGCCACGGCGAGGCGCATCCGGCCTGAGCCCTCGACGTAGACTTGCGCGAAACCGGCGCTGCGCAGTCTGTCGGCGACTGTCATGTTCGATGCAAACCGGTTGAATCCCGAGAGCTCGACCCTCGCGATGTACCATTTCCCTTTGTGAACCGTGTATGGACATGGCGCCTATTCTCCCAAGGGTGATGCTACCTTAGGTTGTTTATAGCTATCCTATACAGCTATTTTTGGGGGGTGCAATTGGGTACCTGGCCTGAACCAGTCGGCGACAGCCGCTCTGCCTCGCTGATCGAGGGTCAGATGCAGTTTGGTCCGCCGGAGGAGAAAGTCCTCTTCCGTCATGGCGTCCTCAACCTCGGTCGCGTAGGCAAGTTCCGCCAAGGTGACGCCGGGAGCAATCTCCTGCGCAAGTCCGGGGTCGCGCGCCATCCGGTCAAAGAGCGCCTCGATTTGATCGCCATAAAGGAAGGCCCAACGATGGCGGACGTGGTGGGAAATGCTTGCGGGACCGTGCCCGGCGAGGGCTAGGAGCGCATCGCGGGACAGGCTCCCGCCGTGTAGCTGAACGTCCCTGGTCCAAGGACCTCCCGCGTTCGCGCCGAGCTCCTTGAGCGCGTCGACCACGTCCTCGGCGAAGACGCGGTGGGTGGTAAGCTTGCCGCCATAAAGGGTTACAAAGCCGCCGGCGCCATTGACGGCTGTGGCCAGCGCTGATCGCCGCGTCACACGGCTAGGGCGCTTGCCGCCGTCGTCTTGCAGCGCGCGGACGCCGGACCAGGTCCACACCACATCGGCGCCCGTGGCCGGACCCCCGGTGCCGGCGAAATAGCGGTTATAGGCCTCGAGCAAATAGGCCTGTTCTTGTGCCGAGCAGACCGCCGCGGCCGGATCGCCTTGCTCGGGGACCTCGGTGGTACCGACGATGAGAAAGCGCTTGTTCAGCCAGGGCAGCACGAAGACGACGCGGTCCTCCTGGTCCTGCAATGTATAGGCATCGGCTTCGGGTGGAGCGGGCATCTTCAGCACGATATGGCTGCCGCGCAGGAGCCTTAAGGGTCGCTGGGGTGGCGCCACGCTGCACATGGCGTCGATCCCCGCAACGAAGGGTCCGCTCGCATTGACGATGAAGCGGGCATTGGCGCGGCGCTTCACCCCGCGCTCATCGAGCTCGATGGCGTAGCCGTCTTCAAGCGGCGCGATCGCCGTCACGGCACGCCGGTTCCTAATGTCGGCGCCGCGGGCGCGCGCATCGAGCAGCACGGCGAGCACGAGGCGCGCATCGTCAGTTTGGCAGTCATGGTAGTGGAGCACGGAGGTCAGCCCTTCGCGGCGGAGCCTCGGAAGTCCCGCGATCTCGCCGGCGCCGAGCCGTCCGCTTGGGGGTAGGCCGTCGCCGATGGAGAGGAGGTCGTAGAGCGCAAGGCCTGCATGCATCATGAATGCCGGGCGCTTCTGCCAGTGATAGATGGGCAGGAGGAAGCGGATCGGCTCGACGAGATGCGGCGCGGTCCTGAGCAGCTGAGCTCGCTCGACCAGCGACTGCCGCACGAGCTTCAGTTCAAGCTGCTCGAGATACCGTAAGCCGCCATGGATGAGCTTGGAAGAGGCCGAGGAGGTGGCTGAGGCGTAGTCGCCCTTCTCGGCCAGCATCACCTTGAGGCCGCGGCCGGCGGCGTCACGGGCGACGCCTGCGCCGTGAATACCGCCGCCGATGACCAGTACATCGAAGCTCTGCGTCAACGATCCCTCCCTCGCGAGGAGGGATTATAGGTCGGCATCGGAAACGGAGTGCGCGCTAAACGACGCCTAAGCGCAACAGATCGTGGATGTGGATGATGCCCACGGGGCGACCGTCCTCGACGACGAAGAGGGCGGTGATGCTCGAGGAGTTGATTATCTCGAGCGCCGCGCTGGCCAGAAGGTCGGGCGTCACGGTCTTGGGCGCCGCCGTCATGATGTCTCCGGTGCGCCGTGCGAGCAAACCATCCCCCATATGCCGCCTGAGGTCGCCGTCGGTGATGATGCCGGCGAGCGCACCGTCGCCATCGACCACACCGAGGCAGCCGAGAGCCTTCTCGGTCATGACCACGATGGCCTCAGCCATGGGGACGTCGGCGGCGACCAGCGGGAGGCGATCGCCCTCGTGCATGACGTCGCCCACGAATTTGAGTCGGGCGCCGAGCTGGCCGCCGGGATGCAGAGCCTTGAAGTCTCGCGCCGTGAAGCCTTTGCTCTCGAGCAGCGCGATGGCGAGGCAATCGCCGAGCACGAGCTGCATCACCGTGGAGGTGGTGGGCGCCAGCCCATGCGGGCAGGCTTCCTTGCTCTGGGGAAGAGCCAGCACCACCTCAGCCGCGCTCGCAAGCGTCGAGTCGGAATTCGATGTCACGGCAATCAAGGGCACGGCAAAACGGCGCGAATAGGAGACGAGATTGCCGAGCTCGACGGTCTCGCCCGACCAGGAGAAGGCGAGGATCACGTCGTCGCGGGTGATCATGCCGAGATCGCCATGGCTCGCCTCGCTCGGATGCACAAAGGAGGCGGGCGTGCCGGTGGAGGACAGCGTGCCGGCGACCTTCATGCCGATATGGCCGCTCTTGCCGATGCCGGTGACGATCACCCGGCCGCGGCAGGCGCGAATGGTGGCAACCGCCTCGGCGAAGCTGTCCACGAGGTCTGAGCGGAGCGCCGCTTCGAGCGCGCTCAAGCCCTCGGCTTCAAGCTGAACCGTCCGCGCCGCGGAGGCGGCCGCTTCGCGTGCGTCGGGGCCTCGAAAACGGTCATGCTTCAGTCCGACCGCCATGAGCTTACTCCCCCTGTTTCCGTGCCTCTTATGTAGCACAAACCGGCGCCAGTCGGGCCTTAAGAACTGGGCCGTTTCGGCACAGGGCTAAACGCCTCGTTAACTGTATTCCCCCTAGGCTCTCAGGATCAACGGTCCCGCTGTTTGGCGAGGCGAGGTTCGGGTGGGGAGAGCAGCAGCCAATCGACGACAGGCACTCGCCGGTCGAGGGGCCGCTGCTCAACGCTGACCTGATCTGGATGCCGTCACAACTCACCAAGCTCGAGTTCCTGGCCCGTTCCGAGATCGACGAGACGACGCTCACCGATTCCGCCGGCGCCATCGACCGCTTCTACGAATTGTCGCTGCAACACGCGTTCTGGCGCTACTTTGTGCTCGGCACCTTCGTCTCCTATGAAATCGGCGACTATGCCGGCGATCCCCAGGTCGACCAGCGGGTTAAGGCGGGCCTCACCGGTGACTATTATTTCAAAGCGGAATTCCTCTACCGCTACAGGAACCTCGTTGAGCGCTTCTTCAACAAGCTCAAACACTTCCGGGGCGTCGCAACACGATACGACAAGCGCCCCGAAGACTACCTCGCTGGCGTCAAACTCGCCTCAGCCAGAATCTGGATGCGCGCTAATCAGTCGATGGCCTAGAACAGCGGCTTGGCTGGTTTACAGTTCAGTTCGGCCCTAAAGTTCAAGCTGACACTACTCGCCCACATGGCTCCTGTGACACGATTTATGTTTCCCTGTGGCGAATCGTTCCGGAAGTCGATCTCGCTATCGTTGGTTCTGAAAATTTTGAGACCACCCATCAAATTAGTAATTTCCGCGGTCTTCGCGTCTAGGTCTACGAACACCGACTGTCTTTAGGGACGCTCGTGCTGATAATCGTGGTCAGTAATCGTTCCCGAGCAAGTGAGGGCAATTTTGTCGGCAGCGCAGGCAACTCCGGTGAGGGTGGCGAGCGCAGCTACCAGGATTAGCAGTCCGACCTTAGCCGACTTTATCGACAGCATCGACCCCAAGCAGACATTGCCGTCCTATTCGGGTTACGCCGTTAGCGCAGGCTGAGCGCTAGCGGATCGAGGAGATTGGGGCGCTCAGGCGAATCCCGCAGCGAGTGCGCAAAATACAGCGACAGTTCGAATGCGGGTCGGCCTCCGTGCAGGATCGTGATCGGCGGCAGTTCTTCGATGCTTTGGAAATAGCTGCCGTAAATTCTTTGGACGCGGTGAAGGAGCAAATCGCGCCCGATGATGAGCGCGTCCTCGCCGATATGAGCCGTGGGCCGCGTGAGAATGCCGTAGCCATGTGGGTTGCGAGCAAGGCATAGCACAGGCATCTTGCCATGCAGCGCATAGTCGATTTTTCCAGCGTCCTCCCACCGCGTTGCCGCAACGAACAAGTTCGGCCGACCAAAGAGGCGGCGCGCCTGGAGTTCCACCTCAATGTTATTCCAATCGAGCGCGTTGAGGAGCGGATCTTCGAGGGCCTTGCCTTCGGGCAAGGCAATCGGAGGCCAGGGAAGATAAGCTAGCGTCATTATCCCGCCGAGCAGGACGGCCAATGAGGTCGCCGTTGCGATGAGCCACGTGCGCGTGTAGCGACGTCCGCTCTCAATCGCCGTAGCGACCTGGAGACCCAGCAGCGGGAACAGCATCAAATATCCTGGAGCTGCCCAATGGGGGAACGAGCGAGTTCCGGTCCAGGCGACCACCGTGAAAAGAACAATTGGGCCGATCGCCAGACAGGCCATCAACCATTGGCGTTCCTTCGCTGGACCGTCGAGACCCGCTCTGGCGAGGCACAGAACGAGAGGTAGCCAAACCCAAGGAAGCAAAAATAGGGCTTGCCCGGCGACCGCAACGAGTGGCGCCCACAGCTTAAACTCTCGAGGGCGCGCCCGTTCCGCCTGGAACACAAAAGATGCCCATCCGTGCTGCTCATTCCAAAGGATGACCGGCAGGAAGACCGCTGCGGCCACCGCTGCGGCCAAATAGGGCCATGGTGATGCAAGCCAGTGACGATGGGCAGGACTAGTTATCAGGAACAGGCCGATGCCGGCAAAGAGAAATATGCCATGGAGTTTTGCCATCATGGCAAGTCCTCCGCACGCTCCTGCAGCCAGCCACCAGAACGGCGCCGCGGACCCGGCGACAAACAGCGCGACGGAAACGCAATAAGCACCTGCTAACAGGGCTGCGTTAAGCGGACCATCGGGTAAGATCCAGGTGCCGCTCGTCCAAGCAATTACGGGCGCAAAATTGAGCGTGACTGCGGCCCAGAAACCCGCTCTCTCGCCGAACAACAACCTGGTTAGGGTGAACATTAGCCAGGTCGTCACGGCAAACAGCGCGATAAATGGAGCGCGTAGCGCGAGTGCAGCTTCCGTTCCGAACAGGCGTCCCCCACCCCATACAAGCCACCAAGCAAGTGGAGGGTGGTCGAAGTAGCTGAGCTGCGGATGACGTCCTGTCGCTACCGTATAGCTCTCGTCGATTCCCAGACCGAGGCTCGACGCAAACAGAATGCGGACAACCAGCGTTGCCGCGATGAGAACCAATACCGCGCGTGCTGACTGGCTCAGTCTATATGGATGAAGAACTACCCACCCACGTTCGGTCTCCTCGGACAAGCGACCCGCAGCCAGTATCGTGGGCTCGCTGCCGCCTCGATCGCTTATTGTCACGTGCTGCGACTTTGCCGAGCGTCTAGGGGCATCCGGTCAACAGTGACGGCCAGATGCGAAGGAACTTGAACGCGCTGATTGATTTGCCAGCAAGCAGCAAAGTTCACAGTCTGGGCCAAGTGATGGGCTGAACTCGCGACATAGTTCCACATTGCCCCCATTGCTGCTCGAGCGACGGGCGAGCCACCACGGGGTAGTGGCCTGATAAAGGAGAGTTGAGACCCCAACACCTGCAATAACTCCCAAACTGCACAACGATGCACAACGACGCAAACGAAGCTAGCCGACATTCCAGATGAGCTGTGGAACGGGGTAGACGATAGCAGACGGCAGAGTTCCCCGTAAGCCGCAGGCGGGCTGCGCAGTGCTCCCGGCGTTTCCGTCGTCCCGGCGTCCCAAACGACGTTTGATCCACCGATTTGCCCCCTTTCCTCGTCATTCAGACACACTCCTCCCGTCGTGATGACCCATCCGACCGTCCCAAACCTACGCTGGGACCGGTCTTGGTTCGGGAAATGCGGGTTCAATCCGGTGGTGTCGATGTATGGCCGCTATGAGCACACGAACTTCACGAGCACCATCGCCGAGAACGACTTCATCGAGGACGAAATGAGGTTCGGCTTCAAGCTCAGGCGCTGAACGCGGCGAGGGAGCGCCTTAAAGTAGCTTCTTGAGCTCGGCGGCGAAGGCGTCGGCGATATCGGGGCGATCCAGCGCGTAGGCCACATTGGCCAGAAGAAATCCGAGCTTGGAGCCGCAGTCGAAAGTCCGGCCCTCATATTTCAACGCGTGGAAGGCTTGCGTCCGCATCAGCTTCAGCATGGCGTCGGTGATCTGGATCTCGCCGCCGGCGCCGGTTTCTTTCGCCGAGAGCACGTCGAAAATCTGCGGCTGCAGGATATAGCGGCCAAGAATGGTGAGGTTCGAAGGCGCCGACCCAGGCTTCGGCTTCTCGACCATGCCGTCGATGGGGAACACGCGACCGTCGCCTTGGCCAACGCTGACCACGCCGTAATTCTTCAGCTCGCTGTCCGGCACGGGCTCCACGGCAATGATATTGCCGCCATATGTGCCGTAGGCTTGAAGCATTTGCGCAAGGCATCCCTCACCTTTGCTCTGCACCAGCACGTCAGGGAGAAGAAGAGCGAAGGGCTCGTTGCCCACGAGCTCGCGCGCGCACCACACGGCATGACCTAAGCCCAGCGGCTCTTGTTGCCGCGTGAAGCTTGTCTGTCCCGGCGCCGGAAGATCGGCGAGAGCCTCGAGCTCGCTCGTCTTGCCGCGGGCGGCGAGAGCCTGCTCCAGCTCGGTCTGCCTGTCGAAATGATCCTCGATCGCGCCCTTGTTGCGGCCGGTAACGAAGATGAAATGCTCGATGCCCGCGGCCCTCGCCTCGTCAACCACATGCTGGATCAGCGGCCGGTCGACCACGGTCAGCATTTCCTTCGGGATCGCCTTAGTCGCGGGCAGAAAACGGGTGCCCAGCCCAGCGACGGGAAACACGGCCTTGCGGACGGGAGCGGTCATCTAAGTCCTCGGTAAAGTTAAGCGCGAAAGTTTTGTGGCGAGCGCGGGTAGGACCCCCGACCTCAGGTTAGAAGTCAACTTCTTTCCGATAAAAAACGACAAATCGCAATCTCGCAAAGGTTGGTGCATGGGCGTTCTATTCCCTGGCGGGGCCGGCTATATCAGCAGCCACATGGTGCTTGGGCTGCTCGACGCCGGCGAGGACGTCATCGTTCTCGACAATCTATCGACGGGCTTTCGCTGGCCGGCGCCGACCCGGAAGGCACAAGCGGCCAGTCCACGCCAAACGCCACCCATCTGATCAAGGTCGCGGTGCAGGCCGCGCTCGGACAGCGGCCCTATCTGGAGGTGTTCGGCACCCGTGCTCATCTCGCCGCGCTTGAGCATTTGCGCGAAGGGCGCGAGAGCCAAGTGCTGAACTGCGGCTATGGCAAGGGCTTCTCGGTGCTCGAGGTGATCGCCGCGGTGAAGCGGGCCTCCGGCACCGACTTCGCCGGCGCCTGATCCAGTACCGCGCCGCCTCCTAGAATTACGGACCCAGCGCGACCGTAAGCGCGGTTTTTGCCTTTCCAGCGCCAAAAGCTCTCCCCACAATCAGCGATCTAAACGCGCGAATCGCGACGGCGGAGGGTCTTTGGTTATGACGGGTGCGGCACGGGGGCTGGTAACGGTCCTGACCCTCCTTATGGCGGTCTTGCTGATACGGCCCTACGCGCGCGGCGCGGAGGCGGCGGCCGACGGTGAGGTGGCGGCCTATCGCCGCGCCGTGGAGCAGCGCTTCGCCCAATGGCTGCAACAGCTTTGGCCCGACGCGCAAACGGCCGGCGTGTCGCGCGCGACGTTCGACGCCAACCTCAAAGGCTTGAAGCTCAATTGGTCTTTGCCGCATCTCGTGCTGCCCGACCCGGCGGCGCCCGGCGGTCCGCCGCTGCCCAAAAGCCTGGCGCAGGCGATGCAGCCGCAGCATCAACCCGAATTCGACATCCCGGCCAATTATTTCAAAGATTCGACCCTGAACGCGCTTGCGGCAACGGGACGTGCCGAGCTTGCCCAATGGCGCCCGACCTTGGCGGCGATCCAGAAGCAGTATGGCGTGCCGGCGAGCATCATCGTGGCGATCTGGGGGAGGGAGACGGGCTTCGGCAAGATCGATGCTCCCTTTGACGCGGTTGGTACCATCGCGACGCAGGGCTTCATGGGGCGAAGGCCAGATGAGTTTCGCAAGCAGCTCATCGCGGCGCTCAAGATCCTGGACGAGGGGCAGGCGACGCGCGCGCAGCTGAAGAGCTCCTGGGCCGGCGCGATGGGCTATACCCAGTTCATGCCCACGGATTTCGAGAACTATGCCGTCGATTTTGACAGCGACGGCAAACGCGACATCTGGGGCTCGATCGCGGACTCGCTCGCCTCGACCGGCAACTCGCTAAAGACCCAAGGCTGGGACGGCGCCAAGAGCTGGGGCTATGAGGTGAGCTTGCCCGCTAGCTTCGATTGCACTTTGCAGGGGCCGAACAAGACTCGTCCAATCGGCGACTGGATGAAGCTTGGCGTCTCGCGCGTGCACAACGGCGCCTCAGGCGCAAGCGCCTTCCCGCAGGGCGCGCTCGCCGATCCCGCCTTCATCGTGCTGCCGGCCGGCCTAAAAGGTCCAGCCTTCCTCGCCACCGACAATTTCTCGGTGCTGAAGCTCTACAACAACTCCGACGTCTACGCGATTTTCGTCGGCCACGTCGCCGACATGATCGCCACCAATGCGCCGGCGAAATTCGCAGGTGCGTGGCAGCCGGTCGAGCGGCTGCCGAGGGATCGCATCCAACGCTTTCAAGAGGCGCTTGTCGGCCAGGGCTATGATGTGGGCAAGGTCGACGGTCTCGCAGGCTTCAAGACCCGTGCCGCGATCGGACTCACCGAGAAGAAGCTCGGACTGCCGCTTTCCTGCTATCCGAGCCAGCGGCTCGTCGATGCCGTGATCAAAGAGGCAAGCCCCGGAGGGCAGTAGCGAGGGCTGCTCGAGGCTTTCCCCACCTAGGTTTTGTCCCTCGGGGTTGCTAAGTTCCGCCCATGCGAATCAATCGAAATCTCAAGCTCACACTGTCGTTGCGCGTGCTTCTGGCGGCGATCTGCATCATTGGCGTACCGGAGCGGGCCTCAGCGGCGCAAAGCTTCGCGGCCTGGGTGGAGCAGTTCTGGCCAACCGCTAGATCTGCCGGCATCACGCGGGCGACCTACGACCGGGCGTTCAAGGGGCTGACGCCAGACCCTAAGGTGATCGAGGCAGCCAACTTTCAGCCCGAATATGTGAAGCCGATCGGCGAATATATCGACCGGGTCGTCTCCGACAAGCGCATCACCTTGGGCAAGCAGAAGCTCGAGGAGAACAAGGCGCTGCTCGATGTGCTGGAGAAGCGCTACGGCGTCGACCGGACCATCATCATCGCCATTTGGGGGGTCGAGTCGAATTACGGCACGCAGCCCGGCGACATGAACGTGATCCGGTCGCTGGCGACGCTCGCTTATTCCGGGACCAAGGCGACCTTCGCCCGCCAGCAGCTCATTTCGGCGCTGAAGATCTTGCAACATGGCGATATCGCCGTGGAGCAGATGAACGGCTCTTGGGCTGGCGCCATGGGCCATACGCAGTTCATCCCCACGACCTATCAGATCTACGCCGTGGACTATGACGGTGATGGCAAGCGCGACATCTGGGCCGACGTGCCTGACGCGCTCGCCTCGACGGCGAGCTATCTGAAACACGCAAATTGGCAAGCTGGCGCCACCTGGGGCTATGAGGTGAATTTGCCGAAGGGCTTCAACCCCAAAAAGGTCAGCGAGAAGACGGTGAAAAGCCTCGGCGACTGGCAGAAGCTTGGGCTGACCAGAATGGGCGGCGAGGCTTTTCCGCGCCCGGCCGACAAGGCCACGCTGTTTGCTCCGGCGGCGGCCGACGGTCCGGCCTTCCTTGTGCTCAATAATTTCCGCTCAATCCTCCACTACAACGTGTCCAATTCCTACGCGCTAGGCGTTGGGCATTTGGCTGACCGCCTCAAAGGCTACGGTCCCTTCGTGCATCCCTGGCCGACCGACGAGAATCATCTCGCGCTCGATCAGCGTGTGGAGCTGCAGAAGCTGCTGGTGGCGAAGGGCCTCTTGGTTGGAGATACCGATGGCATCATCGGGCCGGCGACGCTCGAGGCGGTAAAGACCTTCCAGAGGTCGAAGGGCCTGCCGGTCGACGGGTTCCCGAGCCGCACGATCCTAGAGCTTTTGCGCAAAGAGGGATAAAACGCTGTTCTTGGTTTTTCGGCCGCAAGCGATTAGCACTCTCCCAGAGGGGCGCGGAATCCAGGAGGGCCTTCAAAAGGCCCGGAAGGTCATGTCTCGTATCAAGTCTTGTCGTCGCCCGCCCGTCGCCTGCCGAGGCAACCTTGCGTCAATGCTCGCATTCGCCATCTTCGTCCTCTCTTTGCTCTGGTCGAGCCTAGCGCCCACGCCCGCATTGGCGCAGGGCGTCGAATTCCAAAGGAGCTATATCGAGCCGTTCCCGAAAGGCGACCGCTACCGCGTCGTGGTGCTTGGCGATTCGCTCGGCGATGGGCTGTGGTCCGGCCTCTACCGGGCCTTCGAGGAGGACACCAATCTTGAGGTCGTCAATCATTCGAAGCCGTCCAGCGGATTCGTGCGTATCGACAATTACGATTGGAGCAACGCGGTCGACGATGTCCTCAAGGACGAGACCTATCAGATCGCGGTGGTGATGTTCGGCGCCAATGACGATCAGGCGATCCGCAGCGGCAAGGAATTGCTGAAGCCCGGCACTGACGCTTGGCGCGACGTGTATGGCCAAAGAGTCGAAGCCTTTATCAAGAAGCTGCGCGCCAAAGGCGTTGCCGTGTATTGGGTCGGGCTGCCGGTGATGCGCAGCCCAGACCAAAGCGAAGACGCCGAGACCATGAACGAGGTGTACCGGGAGAAGTCCTTCATCAACGGCGCCAAGTTCATCGACACATGGAGCGGCTTCACCGACGAGTCGGGCAGGTACAGCGCCTATGGTCCCGATATGTCAGGCCAGGTGCGCAGGCTGCGGGCCGACGACGGCGTTCTCTTCACCCCGCGCGGCTACCTCAAGCTCGCCCACTCCGTGGAGAAGGAGGTCCGCCGCGATCTGAGCCTCGCCAAGCTTGAGCGCAATATCCCGCTCGCCGGCAGCGAGGACGAGCAGGCCAAGGTCATGGGGCGCCTCGTGACCACCGCCACAACGCCTGCGCCGTCCGAGAAAATGGCCAAGGCGCTGACACCGGAGCCAGCCGAGCCGCAAGAGGGTGAGGCGGCGGCGACGGAACCCCAGTCCTCCGAGCCGTCCGCGTCTCAGGACCAGAACAAGGTCGGAGAGGTCGACGTCATTCGCCCGGCGATCTCGGCGACGACGCTCGAGGCCGCACAGGGCCTCACGCCGCAAGGAGCGGCCGCGTCGCTGCCGGACAACGAGAACATCGCGAGCGACCTCGCCGACGGCCTGACGGCGCTCGCCTCGATCTCTTTGGTGAACGATCCGTCCGTCGCGTCTTCGAAGCCGCGGCTGCCGCTGACGCAACGGCCTTATTACAAGGTTCTCATCAAGGGCGAGCAGCTTAAGCCCAAGGCAGGCAGAGCCGACGACTTCGCCTGGCCGCGTAGCTAGAGCAGGTAAGAGCGCTCGTGTAACGGGGTTAGCGCTCATGACCGGCCGAAAGAGCTCACGCTCAAAAGCCAAATTGCGTGCAGGCTCGCGCCGTCTGTGGCGCGGATGGTTTGCCTGGACCCTTGCTGCCGCTGCTGTTGCCCTGGGCGCTCTGCTCGCCTTCGGCCTTCCACATTCGGCGCAGGATCCGAGCCCACCTTTCGTCGAGGTCCAGGGCGCTGCCACCGAGGGCGCTGCCACCGAGACGGCGAGCCAGACGGAAAGCGCGGGCGAAGCGCTCACCGATGGGGCTGACGCGCAAGGCGCGGGCGGGGACGACAGCGGGGGGCTTTCGCCTTAACCTCCCGCCAAACTTTCTGCCCCCGACCCTCGTTGCACTTCGCGCGCGGCTTGCGCGCATCGCCGGGCGCCATGGCGCGGTCTAATGGGATTTGTCGTGTTTCATGGGTGGCCCTTGCAGCATGGATCGCTGGACCAAGGCCGACCCGCCACTGGCGCTTCCCGGCCACATCCATCTCAGCGACGATGGCTCCAGGCGCTTTGGCCAGGCCATCTTCGGT
>Ga0315295_10001229_pt1 | contig 22054 bp, 12 predicted proteins | sample YL17G14_0_MG_FD_204453 | JGI IMG/M metagenome (GOLD analysis project Ga0315295, IMG submission 204453) | Sediment microbial communities from Yellowstone Lake, YNP, Wyoming, USA - YL17G14_0 | ecosystem: Environmental > Aquatic > Freshwater > Lake > Sediment | place: USA: Wyoming | collected...
ACACACTCAAAATTATCCGCACTTCCCATGACTCGGCCAATCCCGGCTTTGCCGGGAGTCCAAGCGGTATCGAGCTTCATCCAGAACGCAACCGTAATATTCTTCAGGCCCGCGGTGTTAAAGGTGAAGGTGACATCGCTGGCCGCAGTCCCGCCAAAACTTGCTGCCTGTCCGATCTTCCCGGGTACAAACCCGATTCCTCCCGTGCCATTCCACCCGCCTACAGAATCATTGCTGTTGCCCTCGAATTGCCAGTGATGGACCATTTCCGCACGAACAAATTGCGTCGCGAAGAACAGAACCGCCACCCACAGCAATACGGTCACTCTTTTACTGCGCATTTTAGTCCTCCTCAAAAGGAACAGAGATTGATAGCTAATGCGACTCTTGATCTACAGACCTACAAGTTCTATTTCGATACAAGGATGACGCCTCCAAAAGGAATCCGCCAGCTACGCGGGCTCCATCACGAACCTGTACTGTACGAAGCATTATGGCGGCTTCTTGACGGTATGATGTGCATGGTCCCTTATGCCCAGGGAGGCGCTTTACACACCGCCAGTAGGAGACGTGTTTCAAAAGGATGATCCGTTCCTCTGATTTGCTGAAGACGCTCATCGGCATGACATTTCTACTCTCTCCGAAGACGCCAGAAATCCTGCGGCTGCGCGTTGGCACCTGCAGACACCCATATAATACCAATTCGTGCGTGGGTCTGGCAACAAGTTTCAGCCGATTCAGTCCACTTTGACGGCTCTTGGCAATCCTTCTGGCAATAGATTACACCCTCTTACGTAATGGTCGTGCACCACTGTGTTTCCGTATGGCTACCACATGACCCAGTTTAGAAGTCGTCCCAAAACCCTACAGGTCCGCGTTATCAGGACCGAAAACGCGGTTTTGTGTAGGTTTTGGGATAGGTTCTATAAGATCGGACCTCCCGGGGCCATCCCATTATGCGCAGAACGGATATCCAAAACGCACAAAGCCAGCCTTATCAGGTGGGATCGCCCGCACGTTCATTCTCCGGTGGGATTGCCTTTCACTACTTTGCCTGCCATTCGACAGCGGTCTGGTGCGGAGAATACCACGGCTTGGCCGTAACACGGCCCGCGGAATGCCCGCCGAGAATCCGTACGACCTTCGTCTCGCCCGGCAACAGATCGAAGTAGTTGTCCTCGAAGAACCAACCGAACGGATCGCCGCTGGCGTCACCTTCCAGCGTGACACAGCGGGCGAACTTGTCCGTGGTGATCACAAGGTCGCCATTCTTGACTCCCACATCGAGCTTTGCGTCGGGGAACGTGAGGCGACGCTCGATGTCGGCGAAGGCATTCGCGCGGGCCAGCACGCGACCCGATTTGTCCGTGAGCGTAGCGAAGAGGATGTGCTCGCGGCGGAAGGCCCGGATGCTGGCCTGGTCCAGCCGAACGACCACGGCCGATTTGCCCGGGGATAGCGTTACCTCCCGCAGGATCTCCTTGCGAAACTCGTTCTTCTCCAGGTGATAGAGCTGAATCTTCACCGTGCCGCTGATCGACTCGGGCGTATCATTGATGGCCCACAGATAGATGTACGTGCCGATGTCGAAAGACAGCATCACAGGGGCATAGGCACGCCGAAGGGCGTAGTAGGCGTGGTAGGGCTCCAGGAAGTAGTCGACCTTGGCGCTGTAAACCTGGGGCCACGAGTCGTCGTACTTCCACACGATGTACCCCCCGCAGCATCGACGATCCGACTCTTCGGTGGCTGGCCGGCCGCGGCGCTGCCGTTCCACGGTGTCCTGATAATAGAGCGCCTCCGCCATCCCGAGCCGGTACACAAGGGAAGCGGCGTCCGTCGCGTCGCAGAACTGCTCGACCGGGCCGGTCTTCTTCCAGCTTTCGCTGGTGGTGTACGGCAGCCAGGTCTTGGGGAAAGGGTACTTGTTGCCGGGCAGGGAGACTGTGGAGTAGCCCTCCGGCCAGAGGTCTTCCGGGGGCATGAATCGCTTGAGACTATGCAGGGGCGGGGCCGCGATGCGCGTGTCTTCGCTCGCGAAGTTCAGATAGTCATAGCCGGGCACAAACCACAGGTTCGTATAGCCGTGCGTGTTGCCCTCCCGCGGATCGTTGGGATTCATCCCGAAGTAAGGAGTGCTGGGCTGGTAGTAACGATCCGGGTCAAGTTCCTTGCAGACGGCCCCCACGGCTTCGGCGGCAGGCAGGCCCGGCCAGGGGCCGTGGTCCTGGAAGTCCGAATTGTAGTCCTCATGGCTCCACATCGCCGCTTCATTGCACCCGCACCAGCACAGGATCGAGGGGTGGTGCTTGAGGCGATGAATGAGTCCGGTGGCCTTCGCGCAGCAGATCTCGCGGCTCCGCGCGTCCGGCCCCATGGGCAGTCGCGTAAAATCCTGCCACAGCAGGAATCCCCGGGCGTCGGCCATCTCGTAGAACTCGTCTTGCGGCGCCTCGACCTGACCCCAGATGCGAAAGGCATTGAAATTCGCGTTCTCGGCCAACGCAAACAGCCTCTCCTCGCGCGTCGGGTCCCATACGTCACTCATCAAATTCGGGGTCACCCAGGCACCTCCCCGAAGAAATACCGGCACTCCATTGACGACAAAGTGCAGGAGTTCGGGCATGGTCACGCGCCGAAATCCAATCGTGCGCCGCTGCGTTTGCTGCACCCGGCCCTCCGCCAGTAATGCGACCTCCGCGTGATAGAGCGGCTGGTCCCCGTAACCGCGCGGCCACCACAGACGCGGACGATCAACACTCACAACGCAGTGCCCGGCGAACTCGCCCCCCTTCACGGCGGCGGGCACCGTGGATTCGCCTTCCAGCCCGCCGTCGGGACCCAGCAGGCGCACATGTACCTCAACCGAAGAGAGACGACTCGTGCCCGTGGCATCCACGGTGACCGTCCCCTTTGTGAGCGTCTCATCGAGGGATACGCCGGCGACGACCTCCTTTAGGAGATGACCGTCGGAGACCTCGACGAACACCTTGTCGAAGACTCCCACAGGGGACAAAGCCGGATTGGGGCCAAGGTAACTGCCAGAGCTGCTGCGACGCCCCCGTCTCGGCGCATCAGCCTTGCCCGGGCGCGCGTCCGAATGGAAATGCAGCGCGAGGGCGTTTTCCGGACGGAGGCGGCCCGTCACATTGACGGACAGGGGGAGCTTGTCCGAGTGTGACGCCAGACGCTGCCCGTTGAGATAGACGTCAACTCTGTTTTCCACCCCCTGGAAGCGGAGCCAGGTCTCGCGTCCCTGATCCGTGGCGGCGAACCGCACCGCATAGACCCAGTCCTGCTCGCCCACCCAAAAGCAATCCTCGGTTCCCCCGGGTAGCCAGGGGGCTTTGATCTTGCCATGTTGCAGGAGGGTGTCGTGAACCATGGCCGGCATGGTCTTGGCAGCGAGCCAGCCCTCGGCGTCGCCGGCTCGCTGAGCCTCCGCCAAAATGGCCGCCGTCAAGGCCGCCTGCGGCGGAATCGACTTGATCTTCCAGCCTTGCGAGAGCTCGGACCTGCGCACACCTTCGTTGGGCGATGCCGCAGGCCCTACGGTCACGTGAAGAGCGACCGGACCGCTGCCCCACGTCGGCGGCGGGGTCAACTGAACCGTGCCATTGGCCAGCGTGCCCGCATCCTGATAGTCACCCGTAAAGGGGTTGAACCACTTTGCCTTGGATGGGCCAGATAAGCCCTCCAGCTTCAGCGAAAACCCCTGGGCCTTGTTCTGGAAGACCACGTACTCTTTACCGCGGTTGGCCAGGCAATACCCGCCGGTAACCAACTCGTCGGATGGCTCCAGAGCCCAGAACTCGGTCGCCTCGAAGAAGGCACGCAAGTGCTTGAAGTACGCATAGCCCGGCGGCGTGTTTTCAGGTCGGATCACATCCCAGGCCGTGTAGGTGTAGTAATAGGCCCCATACCCGCCGGCCATATAGACTTCCCACGCCCGGCGGCAGACCTCTTCCGGCGGTTGCGCAACGCCGTAGGTCATGTCTTTGGGACCCTGCGGGCCATGCTCATATCCGAACTCAACGTTGAGCACCGGCCAAGTGTGCTGCTTCTGGTGGTCGAGCAGCGTTGCGTGCCACTTCGCGTGCGTTTGATCGCTGCGATAGTCCAGCACGTCGTTGTAGGAGCCGGCATTGAAGGTCTGGGTATCGGTATGGGTCGTGATCGGCCGGCGGTAGGGGTCGTTGTCGCGAAGGAACCGGATGCGGCCGAGCTTATAGTCCAGGTCCTTTTCGTTGTTGGATTCCTTGGAGAAGTCCCAGTGGACGTTCGGGTAGGCCGAGTACCGGGCGATCAACCAGCGGAAGAACAGGTCGTCCTCGGGACTTCCTTTCGCAGGCCAACGGACCATCTTATTGTAGACCTTGATCATGATGTGGGCGATCATGCCCCGCCGGTAGAGGGCGTCGATGATCCGGTCGTAGTGCTGCCAGTAGGCGAGATTCAGCCGGCTGTGGTCAGGCTGGTCGTTGCTCCCCTCCCACGCGTAGATCGGCGGCGGCCCGTAGTCGTCATCGGCCGTCTTGCCTTTGCGCCAGGTTGTGTCGTGAGCGTAGGCGTTCAGGAGCATGTAGTTGAACCCGTGGGTCGCCAACTTGTCCAAGAAGCGGTTCACGACCTTCAGCTCGGGATCGGTGGTATCGAGCGCCCACAGCCAATCGCATTCGTAGCCCATGAGGAAGAAGCGCGTGCCATCCTCGAAGACGAAATGACGGGGATGCCCGAGGTCCACACCCAAACCACCATGAACCGTCTTCAACGGATTGGGGACGCAAAGGAACAGGGCTCGCCGGTTGTCGAGCGCCGCTGTGGTGGAGTGCGTCACCAGCGTCCACTCGCCCGCCACGGTAGGAGCGACACGGACCTTCCATGTCCCATCCCCATCATAGAAGCCCGGCACGGTCAGCTTCACACCACCGGGCCCGGTCACCTCGGCCGAGAACGGCACCTGAAACGGCCCTTCCGGCGTTCTGTCGACACGAAAGGCGAAATCCTGGGGCTGCCAGCGAGGAACCCGAACGGGTGAGGCGGCGTCGCCCATCGATTGCCCGGCCCAGCAGCCCAGTATCACCATTGCGGTCACGACGATCAGCGTTTGTCGAGTAGTCATAGGTTAGCTAATCCATAGAGATGGCGATCAATTCGATGCCTTCTTTCTTTCCGAGATTGCGGGCGTATTTCTTTTCTGCGGCATTGTTCCAGTGTTCGTGCACGCCGAGACTCTGCAACGCCGTACCATCGTTTTCCGGATCATATCGAGCCTTCGAGGGCGGATGGCCCGCCAACGCCGCTTCATGCAGGTAGCCATCGACATGGCCATTGAAGCTCGGATTGCCCTGGGTGAGATTGGGTTCGGAGCAAAGGAGGTCGTACCCCACAGAATCGAGAGCGACCGGGTCTTGCGACATCAGGAAACTCGAGAACCATCGGTTATTCAACGTGCTCCAGCGAACCACACTGAGAGACTGGTTCTTCGACGTGTAGAGCCCATCGGCAAAGTAGAGCAGAGTCTTGCCGCCGAGCTCCTTATGGCCCAACAATTGGACCAGCCCATTTACATTGCCGTGCTTGTAAGGGGTGGCATAGTCCCACAGGGCAAAGGCATGAAGGACGTTCGGAGCGAACGCCTTGGCCTGCGTGTCATAGACCGATCCAAAGTGGTTCTTGGCAGCCATGGTAATGCCGAACACGCGATGGGGGCGGACCAAGGCGTAGTTGATGAGGTAGGTGGCCTCGGTGTAGATCTTGGGCAGGTACATGACAACATTCGAGTTGCCGGGCAGCGTGAAGTGGATGGGGCTCTTCATGTCGGGTTCGGCCTTGACCCGCTGCGGAGCCTCACCGCCCAGTTTGTCCGCGAAGATCACTTGTTGGAAGTCCGGCCCGGGATTGGAGCGAATCTTGGCGTAGAGTATCTGGTTGAGGCAGCGCGACGGGTCAGCCAGCGTGATGCAAGCCCCGGGGATGCCGGCGACCTCAATCAATTGCCGCACCATAGTGTATACGGCGTGAGGGCTGGGATACCCGGCATTGCTCCAGGCTGTTCCCTTGGCGTCGGCATTAAGATTGAGCTTGACGACGACCTTCTCTCCCTTCTGGTAGCCGCGCTCGCCCCGGCTATTCGTCGTGTTGTAGAAGTGAAAGAGTCTGTCCCAAGCCTCGGCGTCTGATGAGGTCCCGGTGAGACTCTGGAGCGATCGGGAGAACATCCTGTCCACCGTGAGTTGGTCGATGTTCTCGTCCTGCCACCAATGGCCGGTCGTCCCGTTCCACTGGGTCGCGCGGAAGTCCTGCACCCAGACGACGCGACCGGGACTAATCCCTTTGCCGTCGCCCATCGGATTGTTGCAGCCTTCCCTCGGCTTCAGATCCTGAACGATCGGTTGCCCGGGGGCCGGTGTCTGGGCTCTACCCATGCCATAGTAGCCGAGCGCCACCACGGCTACCACAACTACCAGCGCCAGCGTTTTCCCGAGTCTCTGATAGATGAACCGGAGGCCCGTGTACGTGAGCAGCAAGCCGGCCAGATAGGCCAGGAAACTGGCTCCAATTCCGGCCGCCACTCGTTGACATGGATAGGCGGCCCGGCTGGGCTTGGGAACCACTCGAAACAGGAACCAGCCAATGGCCAGAACTCCCAAAATAGGGAGTAGGATCTTGGCGAGCCGCGTGTCTCTCCGGAGTCCGGTGATACGGCCTGATTTCGGGCAGCGATTGACCAGTTGTTCCACAATCTTCTGGGGCGTGCTTCTCATGGTAATCCTCGTTCCATTGTGACGATCGCAGATGCCGCGGGACAACTGCCGATCAGCCTTCAAGATAGACGCCTGCGTTCACGAGGGCGTCCCGTAAATCGCGATAGGGGAGTTCCCGTGTGCCGCAGCTCTTGGCCGCACACAAGGCTGCCGCCGTGCCAACCGCTTGGCCCTGGGCTATGCAGCTTACCGTGTTGCGCGTGGACATGTGGGCCCGGTGGTCCGAGGTGATCATCCTCAGAAGCACCGCCAAGCTCACGAGCTTTCTTTTCATGATCTCCTTCCTTTCAGTTGTGCCAACTTCTACTTGGATGCGGATGCTGCCGGTACGCCGAAGTCGTATGGTGTGACCTCCATCGCATCCTTGTCATCGGAGTGGCCGTCGATAAACAGGCAATTTATCCATCGCTTATGACGGTTGCGCGCCATGCGCCGGGAGCTGTCCGGCGCGGAGGGCAGATGGTTCTTGTTCCAGACGTCCAGCGACTGCATTTTGGTCTTCATCGTATCGGCCGAGTCGTTCTTGAGGATGATTTTGATTTGATCCGCATTGCGGATATATTCGTAGTCCGCCATGAAAATCGTCGTGGCCTGGCGCGGAAAATCATCCATCTTGGTGAAGCCGAAGAACTCCGTCCCGCTGCCCTTGAGGTCGAAAGCGTTTGTGCAATAATCGACCGTTTGGTCCTTGAGCGGGTAGCTGGGACAATCGTAGATCTTGAGCTCGTGATAGTTCTCGAACTTGTCGGACAAGCCACCCACGTAAGGCATGAACAAGACGGGCCACCTCATGTCTATGTTGCTGTAAATGGCCACACCCGGCCGGAGTTCCGCCCGCGGCAGCAGGTAATTGTAGTCGCTCGCATAGGCGTGCATCGCCACACCGATCTGCTTGAGATTGGCTAAGCAGCGGGTTTGTCGGGCCTGTTCCTTGGCCCGGCTCAACGCCGGCATCAAAATCGCAAGCAATAGCGCGATAATCGCGATAACCACCAACAACTCTATCAGTGTGAATCCACTTTTCCGTCTGCAAACCACAGCTCACTCCAGCGTTTTTGAATTGCGATATCTGATTTCCGATTTGAAAGCGGCAATCACCATTCGGCAACCGTCAATCCTCAACTAATCCGGGATTTCCCATATACATTTCACGGAACTACTCCTGCTTGCCACAAGTCCAATAATAGACAGATTTCATCTCAATGTCAATGAGAATTCCGGCAGGTTCAACACGCCCTGCCGCACAAAAACACCCAAAAGGCCCGGCACTTGGGTCCAGAACTGTTTCTGCATGCTATTTGGGCACACCGTTACTGTTTCCCTCCATTCACGAAGCCGGTTTGTCAGCAGTTACACGCATCATCCCGGCCCTGCAGATATTGCCAAAAGACGCAACTGCCCGATTCGCTCAAGGATTTCCCGAAAGAGCGTTTGCGGCACAGCCACTTCGGCCATCTGAAATATCACGTACCGCGAATGCCGGACCACCTTGGCTCCGATCTTGATCAGCTTCTCACGCAGCATTCGTAGCGACCACTTCTTCAGCGACTCAGGCAGCAATTTTTTGACGACGGAGAAAGGACTCTATGGGCGAAGTCATTTATCGTTACCAAAGGTCGCCGCCTCAAACTCGGTGACAAACACCCGCACATGTTGGAATCATTGAACAACTTCATCGCCCTCTACCAAGCCTGGAACAAGCCGGAAAAGGCTCAGGAGTGGCGAGCACAATTGCCAAAAGCAGAGAACACAAGGAAGTGACCTGTCACCCCAGGACAGCCCCAACTTCTTAACCTTCAAAACGTCAGATTTCCTTGACAAATCGTATCACTGTTTTGTCTCCACACGTCTCGAATTTGTCCAAATTCAGCAGACAAGCACGGAGATTTTTTGCCCCAAAGTGAAAATTCTATAGGAATTTCTTATTTGAATAGTCTCAATGAACCATGCGAATTAGTGAGTAACTGTGGCCGACAGGCCATGTATGGATGCCTCAAAGAAGATTCTTTGTGGCTATAGGGACTGTTGTGTTTGACTTGGAGCTGTTCACAGGTAGACGATCACGGTGAAGCGATTGAAGTGGTGCCGGCAACTCTCTTTCCTTTTATGGAATCAGTTCTGCGGAATCAGCTCCCACCACAGGCGCGGATAGTCCTTCCCTTCGAGAATCCACCAGATGTCCTCTGTGCCGTTTGCCATCCAGCGTCGGTCTCTTGCTCTTGGTGTGCTTCTGCAATTCCCTTTCACTTGCCACGCTACAACTCGGATGTATTATCGCATTGTCAATGTCGAAATCGACTCTTGCACAGCAAGCCCTGCGTAAGGGATCTGCAGGTGATTGCTGAGAGAAAAGACAGCCGTGCTCCCGGAATGCCCAGATTTTTGGACTTTCTGATTTGAGCAGTTGATGCGTTGGAGTCGATACGCTATAGTGTCTGTCGGTTGCATTGGACAGCTAATTGCGTCTTGTGGATCGCTTTCAGATGCGACCTGGTTAATCGTGGTCCGGCCAGGCGTTTAAGCTTCATGGTGTAGCGTGGTCCGGTGTTGGCGGGGCCGATACTGTGTGTTTGTCGGGTAGATCGCAAGGCATATTCGTCTTCAGAGGAGTCTTTCGGTGGGACCCAAAAGGGGTTTTACATTGATTGAGTTGTTGGTGGTGATCGCCATCATCGCGGTCCTCATGGGGATTCTGATGCCGGTCTTAGGCAAGGTCCGAAAGCAGGCATGGAGTGCGACCTGCCAGAGCAATCTGCGGCAAATGGGCATGGCGGCGGTTCTGTTCATCCAGGACAACGACGGGCTGATTCCGCGAGGCGGCGGTGAGGCCAACTACGATCCCGCTCCCCACCCCAACGGCTTGACTGTACGATGGTTCCTTGGATTCATGAAGTACCTGTCTCAGAAGCCAATCAACAACGACTATCGCAACGTCAAGATATACCGCTGCGCAGCGTACCCGGACAAAAATCAGGCCATCGGCTACGTGGTCAGTTGCTTCGGCTGGGAGAAGAATCCGAACGTCGATGTGATGTGGATGAGCAGCTATAACGCTGTCCGCAACAGGGCGGCTAAGGTCTACCTGGGTGACAATGAGAGCGGCTCCTGGCGTATGATCATCAGCAAGGAAAACGATCCCGGGTTCGGCAATCTCGACGTCTTCAATGAGAGTCAGTTGGCGGACGGCCCGGACAGCAGCCGGCGTGTGGCCCAGAAGCGGCACCGACAGGGCTACAATAGCCTGTTCCTGGACTGGCACGTCGAGTACGTCAAGATCGACAACCAGGATGCAATGGAGACTCGCAGGTTGGAGTTGCACAAGTGGAAGTGGTTCTATGAAGGAAAATAGGAGACACGTATGAGACATCAGATCAAAGCAATGAGTACAACAAGGTTCGCCTGCCGGCGGCCTGTGATAGGCAAGGTGTGTGGCGCGATTGTGATCTGGCTGTCGCTGACATCCTGGCTGCGGGCGGAGACCATTACGCTGTGCTACGACGCGGCATGTCCGCAGATCACCTTCGCAGCAGGCGATGTGCAGAAGGCTATGGCGGATCGTGGCGATTCCACCAGCCAGATGCCGCTGTCGAACGTCGGATCGGCTGTGAATGGTACTCGGGTCGTGCTGGCCACTCTGGGTGACGCAACCGTGATCGATGCGATGCGCATCCAGGGTGCTACCGCGTCTGCCAGTCTGAAGTCTGAGGGCTTCAGTATCCGAACGACCTCGGCCGGCGGCCAGACTACACATTGGGTGGTCGGAAAGGATGTGGCCGGGGGGATGTACGGTGGCCTGGAACTGGCAGAGGTCATCCGCTGTGGCGATCTCGACGCTGTCCGGGCCGTGGACCAGAATCCGTACATGCCCTTGCGGGGTATCAAGTTCAACTGCCCCCTGGACGAGCGCACACCCACGTACCACAACCATGATGGAGATGCCCAGCGCAAGAATGTCCTGGTGATGTGGGACATGGCATTCTGGAAGGCATACATCGATGACCTGGCCCGGTTTCGCTACAATTATTTGTCCCTGTGGAATCTCCATCCCTTCCCCTCCATGGTCCGGGTGCCCGGCTATGAGAAGGTGGCTCTGGACGATGTCCAAAGCACGAGCCAAACCCTGAAGATGAGCGTGGACCAGAAGAACGAGTTCTGGCGGGAGGTGATGCGCTACGGCAAGGATCGCCATGTCGATTTCTACGTGGTCACCTGGAACATCTTCGTCGATGGCACCAACGGCCAGTACGGATTGACTGACAAGTACGACAACCCCACGACGACCGACTACTTCCGCAAGAGCGTCAAGCAGATGTTCCTGACCTACCCGGACCTGGCAGGCATCGGCCTGACGACGGGCGAGAACATGCCCAGCATGAGCACGGCCGCGAAGGAGGCATGGGCCCTGGCCACTTACGGCCAAGGGGTTCTGGACGCCGTCGCAGCCCAGCCCGGGCGCAAGATCACTTTGATCCACCGCCAGCATCAGACAGGGGCACAGGACATCGCCAAGACTTTCAAGCCCCTGGTTGACCACCCGGACATCACATTCATCTTCAGCTTCAAGTATGCCCAGGCGCACGCGCTGAGCTCGACGACGCAGCCATTCTGTAATGCCTTTGTCAAAGACATCGGCAGCCTCAAGACGATCTGGACCCTGCGCAACGATGACAACTTCTACTTCCGCTGGGGCGCACCGGACTTCGTGCGGGAGTTCTTCCGGAACATCCCCTACGACCCGTCCATGGGGTACTACTACGGCTCGGATGGGTATGTCTGGGGTCGTGAATTTCTGAGCACTGAACCAGACTCGCCCCGCCAGCTCGAGATGAGCAAGCACTGGTACCATTGGATGCTCTGGGGCCGTCTTGGGTATGATCCCAATCTCGGCAACGACCGATTCGCCCAGCTCCTGGGCGCACGTTTCCCACAGGTCCAGGGTAAGGACCTCTTTACAGCCTGGCAGGATGCCTCGATGGTGTATCCCATCACCACCGGCTTTCACTGGGGAGACCTGGACTTCAAGTGGTACATCGAGGCCTGCTTCAGCAAACCCGGTTCCGCGGAGACGGCCAGCGGCTTCCACGACGTCAACCGTTTCATCACCCTGGGCACGCACCCAGGTACGGACAATGTGACCATCCCGGCCTATGTCGATGCCGTAGTCGCGGGCAGGCAACTGACCGGCACCACGCCGATCCAGGTCTCGCAGCGGCTCCACGGTCATGCGGACAAGGCCCTTGAGATCCTGGACCGGCTCCCCAAGGTCACGGACAAGGAGCTCCACCTGACCCTGGGCGACATCCGGGCCATGGCCTGCCTGGGCAAGTACTACGGCCACAAGATCCGCGGCGCAACAGAGCTGGCCCTGTACCGAAAGAACCAGGACGAGGCCCACCGGGCCGCGGCCGTCCGGGAGCTGACCCAGGCCGCGGAGTACTGGGATCGCTACACCGCTACGGCCCTGACCCAGTACACCAATCCCATCCTCCTGAACCGGGTGGGGCTGTGCGACTGGCGCGCCCTGACTGCGGAGGTACGGAAAGACGTCGAGATCGCGCGAGGGGCCACCAAGTGATGCTGTGAAGATCATTGTTGCACTGGATCCATTCAGGAATCGCCTGAGAGCGGACGGGCCCTGTCAAGTCGTGGCCGTGGCTGTGCATGAGTTGAACGAAGAGCACCGAATGTCTACCGAAGTACTGCTATCCCAACTCCTTGTGAGGGCACAATCATGAACGAGAAGAACACGGTATTGCTTTCAGAAGAGGATGTCTATCAAAGGTTCATGGGATGGCCGGTGTTCCTGTGCCTAGCCATTTCCGTCGCTGCGATGTACTTGGGTGTTCTGCCCAAGGGGATCATCGGAGGCATGTGTCTGCTCTTGCCGTTGGGGCTCATCCTGGAGAAGATCGGTTCACGCATCCCCATCCTAAAGGACTATCTGGGCGGCCCGCCCCTGTTGATGATCTTCTTGGGCGCGGGGCTGGTCTACTACAAGGTCATACCCGAGGCCGGTGTCAAGACCCTCCAGTCGTTCATGAAGGATACAGGGGCCGACTTCCTGAACTTCTACATATGCGGCCTCATTGCAGGTGCGATCCTCGGCATCAACGCCAAACTGCTCGTCAAGGCAGGACTCCGGTATGCCGTGCCCCTGGCCGGGTGTGTCCTTGCGTCCTGTGCGATGGTCGCGGTCGTGGGGCCCTTGCTGGGGTACAACTGGAAGGACAGTATCTGCAACATCGGCCTTCCCATCCTTGGGGGTGGGATGGGTGGCGGTGCGATACCCATGGCCCAGGTCGTTGAGAAGCAGACTGGTCGGGAGATGAAGGAGATTCTATCGATCTTTGTGCCTGCCCTGGTGCTAGGCAATGTCCTTTCCATCATTGCAGCAGGTCTGCTTGATAGGCTAGGCAAGAAGTTCCCGCGATTGAGCGGCAACGGGGAGATCATGCGGGATTCCGGTATTGCCAACGTGGAGCCGCGGGTCGAGATGAGTATATGGAACATTGCCATCGGCATGGCCGTGTCCACGGGCTTTTTTGCCCTAGGCAACGTCTTCAATCGTCTCGTGCCGGACGTGCATAGTCTGGTGTTCATGATCCTGGCTGTCTCGATCCTCAAGGTGGCGGGCGTGGTCCCGGAGTACATCATCGTGGCATGTTACTCCTGGTTCCGGTTTGTTGTGAAGGTCTTCACATGCATCGTCCTCCTGGCCATCGGAATCGTGTTCACGGACATGGGGGAGGTGATCCGTGCGATCACGCCCACCTACATCGTCCTGTGCGTGAGTGTTGTGGTAGCGGCCATCCTGGGTGCCGGTTTTGGCGGCATGCTTGTCGGATTCAATTTTGTGGAGTCCGCGATCACCGCAGGTCTGTGCATGACCAACATGGGCGGCACCGGTGATGTGGCCGTGCTCTCAGCTGCCAAGCGGATGAGCCTGATGCCGTTTGCGAGGTTCTCCACCAGCATCGGCGGCGGGTTCATCATCATCCTGTGTGGGGTTCTGGTGAAGGTATTCTATGGCGCCTAGTCACTTGTCCATCCCCTTTGGAAAGGAGACCCTAGACATACAGGTCCCCTGCGAGTGCGTGACGCTCCGCATGAAGGAGATGCCCGCCCTCGTCCAGTCTAGGGACGAGATACTGTGGGCCCTCCAGCACCCGATCGGATCGCGGGGGCTGTCCTCCATCCTCCGCTCGAAAGGCAGGCCCGTTGGACAGATGACCGTGTGCATCACGGTCTCGGACATCACCCGACCCGTGCCCTACAAGGGCAAGATGGGACTCCTGGGGCCCCTCCTGGAGATCGTGGAATCCGTGGGGGTGGCAAGGGCCAACATCCTTATCCTGGTGGGCAATGGCATGCACCGTGCCAGCACGGCCGAGGAGAAGGTCTTCATGCTCGGGCCCGAGGTCGTGAATCGGTATCGCATCCTCGACCACGACTGCGAGGACGCCTCCAACCTGGTCTTCGCTGCCCGTACGGCCCAGGGGACGGAGGTCTATGTGAACAGCCACTTCCTCCAGGCGGACTGTCGCATCGTGACCGGCCTGGTGGAGAGCCATTTCATGGCCGGGGCGTCCGGGGGCCGCAAGGGCGTGTGTCCGGCATTGGTCAATACCAAGACCCTGGAGCGATTCCACAGTCCGCACCTCCTGGAGCACCCCAAGGCCACGAACCTGGTCCTGGACGGCAATCCCTGTCACGAAGAGGCCCTGGAGGTCGCACGCAAGGTCGGCGTGGACTTCCTGGTCAACGCGACCCTGGACAATCAACTCCGCATGACCGGGGTCTTTGCCGGCGACCTGGTGGAGGCCCACCTCGCGGCCTTCGAGGCCATGCGGACCTTTGTGGAGGTCCCGATCCAGGAGCCCTTCGACATCGTCCTGACCCACGGCGGATACGTGGGCAGGAACCACTATCAATGTGCCAAGGCCGCGGTGGGGGCCATGCCCGCGGTCAGAGACCAGGGCATGATCATCGTAGCTGCCAATAATTTCGATGCAGAGCCGGTCGGGTCCCTGGAGTACAGGACCCTCCTGCATCTGTTCAAGATCCTCGGGCCGGACCGGTACGTGTCCGTGTTGAATCACGCGGACTGGGTCTTCACCAAGGACCAGTGGGAGCCCGAGGTGTGGGGCAGGCCCCTGCGCAAGGTCGGGCCGGACGGATTGATCTACTGCGCACCGCAGCTCCGTTTGGATGACCGCCTGATCCTCCCGGGCCTGAACGGCTATGACCTGCTCGACATGAACCACCCCTTCGAGTCGAATAAGGACAAGGCCACTGCCATGGTTCAGCAGGCAGTGAACTATGCGGTCTCCCATCCTCGCTTCCAAGGGACACGACCTACGGTGGCCTTCATCGAAGAGGGGCCCTATGCGATTCCCATTCAGAGATAAGGATACAAGATAACACAACGGATGCGGCCTCAGGCCGCCAAGAAAGGGACAACGGATGAACGCTCTGGATCAAGCACGAGACCTCCTCAAGGGATTCAAAGGAGATGCTTATCTCTACGGCAACGGAGTATTGAAGGATGTAGGCAAGGTGGCTGCAAAGGCGGGCAAGAAGCCGGCCCTGATCTACACTGACTTCCCGGGTGTAGATGCGTATGTCAAGGACATTCGAGCCTCTCTCAAGCAGGCAGGGCTTTCGTTGGGTGCGGTGATCGAAGGGGCCAGGCCGAATGCCCCGCGAGAAGACCTGGCACGGATCGCCCAGGAGTTGACCCAGGCAAACCCGAACGTGATCATCAGCTTCGGCGGAGGCAGCACGATTGACGCAGCCAAGGCCGCGGAGGTCTTGAGGACCCTGGGTGGAGGGATCGACGACTACTTCGGCGTGGGTCTGGTCACGAAGAAGCTGCAAGAGACAGGCAAGTCCCTGACCCCGCACGTGGCGATCCAGACCGCGGCCAGCTCTGCAGCACATCTGACCAAGTACTCCAATATCACGGACATCCGGACAGGTCAGAAGAAGCTCATCGTGGATGAAGCCATTGTGCCTGCGTATCCGGTCTTTGACTACACGGTCACGCACACGGCCCCCCCGGCGTTGACCTCGGACGGAGCCCTCGACGGCATTGCCCACATCCTCGAGGTCTTCTACGGCGCTATGGGAAAGCCCTACTACAGCACGCTCACCCAGATCGCCGAGAGCGGCATTGGCATGGTGGTCCAGTATCTACCTATACTCCGCAAGACCCCACGAGATCCCCAGGCCAGGGAGGCGATCTGTCTGGCCACGGATTTGGGCGGGTATGCCATCATGTTGGGAGGCACCAACGGCGGGCACCTCACGAGTTTTTCTTTGGTGGATATCCTGAGTCACGGCCGCGCCTGTGCCCTCATGAATCCCTACTACACGGTCTTCTTTGCGCCCGCAGTCGAAGGCCCACTCCAGGTGGTGGGCAGGATCTTCAAGCAGGCAGGCTACATCGCCGAGGACCTCTCCCGTCTCCGTGGACGGGATCTGGGTGTAGCGGTGGCTAATGGGATGTTTGCCTTTGCCAGGGCCATTGACTTCCCCACCACCCTGGGCGAGGTGGAGGGGTTCACACAAGACCATATTCGTCGAGCCTTGACTGCGGCCAAGAATCCACAGCTCAAGATGAAACTGGAGAACATGCCCATCCCCATGACCGCTGACATGATCGACGCCTACATGGGTCCCATCCTGGAGGCGGGAAAGACCGGAGACCTGAGCCTGATCAAGAACGTCAAGTAGTACGAACGACCACCGCACCAGCGTGGCGAAGATGCTTCTGGGATGGAGTAGTCCAGAACATTCATATGCCTTTGGGAGGTAACTACCGATGACCTGGACCCAGAACTATGACCCATTCAACAATCTCCTGGTATCCGCCCTCGTGGCCGCCTTGCCCATCTTCTTCTTGTTTTGGGCCTTGGCCATTCGAAAGATGAAGGGGTATATGGCCTGTCTCTTAACCGTGGCGATTGCCATAGGGATCACGGTCCTGGCCTATCGCATGCCCGCGAAGCTGGCCTTGCTGTCCACCTTGAACGGGGCCTTGTACGGGCTGCTGCCCATCTGCTGGATCATCATCACGGCCGTGTTCCTGTACAACGTCACCGTCAAGAGCGGTCAGTTTGAGATCATCAAGAACTTCATGGCCTCCATCACGAACGACCGGCGGTTGCAGGCCCTCTTGATCGCGTTCTCCTTCGGATCCTTCCTGGAAGGGACCGCGGGTATGGGAACCCCCGTGGCGATCACCGCGGGCCTCATGGTAGGACTGGGCTTTGATCCCTTGTACGCGGCAGGGCTCAGCTTGATCGCCAATACAGCGCCCGTGGCCTTTGGCGGGGTCGGAGTCCCCATTATCATGGCGTCAGGGGTGTCCGGTATACCTGAGATGGCCATATCTCAGATGGTCGGCAGGACCCTGCCGTTCCTGTCCGTGATCGTGCCGTTTTACCTGGTGGTCCTGATGGCTGGGTGGAAAGGCGCTGTGGAGGTCCTGCCTGCTATCCTGGTGTCTGGGGTGTCCTTCGCCTTGGCCCAGTGGTTCTCATCCAACTATCTCAATCCGATGCTGCCCGCCGTCCTTGCGGGAATGGTCTCGATCATCTGCCTGATCCTCTGGTTGAAGGTCTGGAAGCCCGCCAAGACCTGGCACTTCAAGCATGAACCCGTACAGGCCATCAACACCCAGGTCAAGTACACGCCCGGACAGATCCTCAAGGCTTGGGCTCCGTTCCTGATCCTGACCGTCATGATCATTGCCTGGAGCCTGCAGCCGGTCAAGGATGCCCTGAACAGTGCCTTCTATAAGCACGGACAGATCAAGGTCGAAATCCCAGAGCTGCACAACGTCGTCGTAAGCGGCAGTTCAGGCAAACCCCTGGCTCAGGTCTTCGCGTTCAACTATTTGTCTGCGTCCGGGACTGCCATCCTGTTGTCCTCACTGATCTCCATCCCCCTGGTAGGCCTGAGCTACCGGACCGGGGCCAAGCTATTCCTCGCCACGCTCAACACCTTGAAGTTCCCCATCCTCACCATTGCATCGGTCGTGGGTTTCGCGTTCCTGGCCAACAACTCAGGGATGTCCATCACCATGGCCAATGCCCTGGCCAGCACGGGAGTGCTGTTCCCGTTCTTCTCTCCGTTCCTGGGGTGGCTCGGCGTGTTCCTGACCGGCTCGGACACCTCCTCGAACAGCCTCTTCTGCAAGCTTCAATACGTGACTGCCGAGAAACTGGGCATCGATCCAATCGTGGCCGTGGCAGCCAATGCCTCGGGGGGCGTTACGGGCAAGATGATCTCCCCGCAGTCCCTTGCAGTAGGTGCCGGCGCGGTCGGCCTGGTAGGCAAGGAATCGGACCTCTTCCGATTCACGGTCAAGCACAGTTTCATCATGTTGATTGCCCTCGGCCTGATCACCACCCTGCAGGCTTACGTGATCAAATGGATGGTCCCCACCTACAGGATGCTGGAAAGCACACAGGCGAGAGCCGCTTCGTTGGCTGCGACAGGCAGATTGTACCTGGCCTACCTGGCTGTGGCCGTGATCGTCATTGTCCTTGCGGTGGCCCTGTCCAACACAAGAAAGCGAACTCCCTGAACAAGCGGGTCCCCGGCGACGGCTCCTGAGCCAGAGGTTTGCCATGGTGACTTGGATCGTATTGCTGGCCATTGCCGCGCTGGGGGCGGGTTCCTTCATCACGCCGAGATCGTTACCATCACGGGTCCCAGCTATCGGCTCAAAGACAGAGCGACACCGGAAGAGTCAGGTTCGTTTCCACATGGTCCAAGCGAGGTCATCCCGCACGTCGCACGGATTCGACCTACTGTCGCGCAACCCAGAACAAACTACCCTGCAGCCTGCTGCTTATCAAGGATTTCGTTCAACACACCAATCAGCCAATCAGCACGAACGAGGGGCCGTGCACCAACCCGCACGGTCCCTCATCCTGTCGCAAAGGGTGTGTTTCCGCGTGTACAGCCTGCGTCCTACTTGACGGGAACCGCCGAGATGCTCATCGGGTCGATACCGCTGGAAACGATCTCAAGGCCAAATACCGGGATAGAGGATGTAATGGCCATGCCGGCAACCTTCCACGAGCCCGGGACCTCCGGGAACACCCACTGGCTCTGAGTGGCCGGCGAGAAGTTGAGCTTGCCGCCGACTGGTTTGCCCAGGGCATCGAGCGGCCGGAGTGTGCCGCTATCGTCGCCATCCTTCTCCATCACGAAGAAGGTGGTCACGGGCTTGGCGAATACGGTCACCAATTGGTTATTGATGCGACCTCCGTAAACGTTGTCCAGCACGAAGTCATCGATCACCTCTGGTTTGGTACCGATGATGGTGGTGCCGAGAATGAGACCACTGACGGGGATCCCATCGATCGACACAATCGTGAGCGGCTTGCCCGCGTTGGGGTCGGCCGCAGCCACCAGGCTCTGGACCTGAGCCACCGTAATGATGGGCGCTGGAATGGCCGAGATGCTGGCCGGATCGATCCCGATGACCCCATCTGCCGGCGGGAGAATCAGAAGGCCGCTCATTGGCTTCTTGGATTCGATGACCAGACCGCCCGCACGCTGGCCGACGATCTTCTTGCCCGTGCTGTCGAACTGGAAATCAGTGGCCACAAAGGCCAGCATGCCACCGATCGGGTTGCCCATGGCATCGATCGGCTGGAAGAAGCCCCTGTCGTTCGCGCCACGCTCGAGGATGAAGATCGTCGTCACCGGGAAGGGGAATACCGTCTCTACGACGGGAGAGTTGTCGCAACTCGCATAGGTCGTCAGATCGAAGTCGTCCGCCAGCGCTCCTGGATTCGCCGTGACCGTGCCCGTGTGCGTGGTCGTGCCCACAATCAGGTCACTGGTCGAAATACCATTGATCGCGTTGACAGTCATGAGTGTATTGGGATCCGTTGGACTGACGACCGCGTCGAGGCTGCTGATCGGCTTGACCGTGATGACCGGGCCGGGCACTCCGGATATACTGACCGGATCAATGGTGATCGTCTTGCCCGGGGTCGGGATGATCTCAATACCGTAGATCATGGACTCCGGAGTGATCACGGTAAGCCCTGCGTTCTGGTTTCCATAGACGATCAGATTCGTGCCGTCCGGCTTGAGCACCTTCCCAAAGTCGGCCGGCGCATACGCAATGGGATCATCCATGGCTGCGCCGTTTTCGTCCAGGGGTTGGATCAGCCCGGAGTCGTTGCCGCCCTTCTCAACCAGGAAGATCTTCGTCACTGGCAGATCGAACATCGTAACTACCCAGGGCATGTTGTCCGCGCTTCCGTTGGAGTTCAGATCGAAGTTGTCGGCCATCTGCGGTGCCTGATTTGCATCGCAGGGATCCTTGGCGAATGTGGTCGTGCCCAGGATCAGGTCATTGACGTCGATCCCCTGGATCGACAGAATCTTCCCCAGGTCCCCTGTGGCGACGAGGTCCGCCGAAGGCTCCATCGCCAGGACCGGCCCGAGCCAGGGGTCTCGCGGCCCATATCCTGTAGGGACGTAGTTGGGGTCGGTGGTCAGCAGGATCTTGTCTATGCAGCACCCGGACTCGCGCAACCAGTAGTTGATGGTGTACACGCCAGCCGCAGGGATCTGGATAGACGTGGCGGCCTTGGCGAACCAGGCCCACGCGCCGATGGTGGGCACATCGACCCTATCAACCAGGAGTTGGCCGTCAAGACCTAGGTGGAACGAGTTCTCTGCAGACGTTGGGGCGTAGGCCCGTCCCCAGAGATAGACCCTTCCTGCCTGGGTAAACTGGACCCGGTAGTCCAGACGCGGGCTCTTTGAGATATCGCTGGCAACATTGGTGCCGCGGGGGAGGCTCTGCATGTAGCCGGTTCGGCTATAGCCTTCATACCCCGTATCGAACACAAAGCTAAATCCAGCCACAGGCGCAGGGACCAACTCATTGTAGGTCTCCGCCTCGATGGCTACCAAGCCCGCCGCATCCTGGACGCGCAGGGCATTGGGGTCCACGCCCGCATGGGCGGCACCCGCCGCCATCACCAGGAATGCACTCAGTGCTATCAGGTTCTTTTTCATGGCTCAACTCCTCACTGAAGAATCTACGGAAGACGTGCGACCTGGCACACGCCAGGGCACGATTGATCACCCAACAACGCAAGGCCCCCGCCAAACTCTCGACGATTCATAGTCCTCCTGATCCACTTGGATCTGATACTCCCCGGGCATTCCTAGTCTTGGGCTGTTTTCTCATGTGTTATCGTTGCTCGACAGCTTCGTTCTGTTAGGGATTCTGAGACCCAAACCACTTCCACCTGCGCAACTCCAACCTGCGAACTTCCCTCGCATCCTGCTTGTCGACTTTGACGTATTCGACGTGCCAATCCAGGAACAGGCCATTGTAGCCTTGTCGGTGGCGCATCTGGGCTACGCGACGGCTGCCGTCCGGGGCGTCGGCCATACAGACCTCTCCGTATACGTCGAGATTGGCGAACCCCGGGTCGTTCTCCTTGGTGATGATCATACGCCAGGGGCCGTCCTCGTTGTCGGCCAGATAGACCTTGTCCGACTTGTTGCGGATGGCAAGGAAACTGGTCATCCACATCACATCGGCCTGGGGATCTTTCTCCCACCCGAAGCAGTTGATCACATAGCCCATGACCTGTTTCTTGTCGGGGTAGGCTTTGCAGCGATACATCTTGACATTCCGGTAGTCATTATTCACTGGTTTCTCGCCCAGGTACTTCATGAATCCCAGGAACCATCGCACGGTCTGGCCGTTGGGGTGAGGCGCGGGGTCGGAGTAGTTGCTCCCGCCACCCCGGGGGATCTTCTGGTCATTTTCTTCGGCGAACAGGTTGGCGGCCACGCCTATCTGGCGGAGGTTGCTCTGGCATACAGTACTATAGGCCTGTTTCCTGACCTTACCCAGCACCGGCATCAGGATACCCATGAGCACAGCGATGACGGCAATGACTACCAGAAGCTCGATCAGCGTGAAGCCGGTGGCCAACCGTAGAGTTCTACGCATACTCATACCATCCTTTCGAGAACACACGCCCGCCCAGTGGGAATCCACTGGGACTCCCACAGGGTCGCCTGGGCGTCGTCAGTCCTGGGGAACAGGCCCGTTCATTCTCCATGGCCCCGCGTGAAAGGCCATATCACAGCAAGGGCAGGACTCAATCCGTAATCACGATGGCGTCCAGTCTGGCTCCATCTTCCCGGTACGCGATCTCCAGCGTGTAGGTCCCCGCGGCCAGGGTACAACGAATGCCGGTGGCCCCGTTGGCGAACTCACTCCATTGCCA
>Ga0315295_10001230_pt1 | contig 22047 bp, 23 predicted proteins | sample YL17G14_0_MG_FD_204453 | JGI IMG/M metagenome (GOLD analysis project Ga0315295, IMG submission 204453) | Sediment microbial communities from Yellowstone Lake, YNP, Wyoming, USA - YL17G14_0 | ecosystem: Environmental > Aquatic > Freshwater > Lake > Sediment | place: USA: Wyoming | collected...
GATTGGAAAAGAAGTTCACTACGCTTTCGACGATGCCGAAAAAGACAAAATCCTTAAAGAAAACGGGGGAGCAAAGGCAACAATTTCCAGATATAAAGGTCTTGGAGAAATGAATCCTTCTCAACTTTGGGAAACAACTATGGATCCGAAAGTCCGGACGCTAAAACAAGTAAATGTGGAAGTTGCCGAGGATGCGGACAGAATGTTCACCATGCTTATGGGAGAAGAAGTTCCTCCACGCAAAAAATTCATCCAAACCCACGCGAAGACGGCTACTCTCGATATTTAGAAAAGGGCGCTTAATCGGTTCCCAGCGAGCTTTGTCGGAAATGCATTTTTAAAAAACTCTCGTCGAATATTTCAAAATCGAGTGTTTTCTCCTCTCCTTGCTTGCGTCTCGCCCTACCGCCATAATCAGAGTAATTCGATAATCATATTAAGGCAGTGCTCGACACATTTTCAAAAATGATTTCCTCGCGCTCGCCTAAAAACAATGGCGCGTGAGGGAACCTTTTTGAAGAAGCTGTCGTAGACAAGCACAGAGAAAGTGTCTTCTGAAGAAAAGTTTGGTGCTTGTCGAGGCCTGCAGAAGCAGCAGAACGTGCCAATCGATCTACCTCCAAGCAGCTGACGGCGTTTCTGAAAAAAGCGTTCCCGATAAAGCGCCAGCAGAATCTTCTTGAAAATTCGGATTCCTTCTTTTAAACTACTTTTGAAGACTCGCAATCGGGTCAATTTTTTGTAAAAAATGAACGAACTTTCGATTCTTGAACAGACAATGCTTAAGGGCGTTGTCGGAGTGGCACTTGCGGCCCTGGTCTATGCCATCTGGCTTTGGCGAGACACCATAAGTTTTGACAAAGGTACGGAAAAAATGCAGGAAGTCTGGCGGGCCATCCGCAAAGGCGCGGAGGGATATTTGGGACGTCAGCTTAAAACTATCTTCTTGGTTTTAATTCCTCTGACCGTAATTCTTTTTCTTTCCGTTTATGTTGTTCCGCCTTCCAAAGAAGCGGTCGCCCGTTTTGGCGACAGCGCCGTTATAGTGGTTGCTTTGGGCCGAACTATCGCCTTTATTATCGGTGCTTCTTTTTCGACTTTGGTCGGGCAACTCGGAATGCGCGTGGCAATCGAAAGCAATATCAGGGTTACCGCCCAAGCCGTTAAAGAAAACTACAATAAAGCTCTGACGGTTGCATATCGCGGAGGAACATTTACTGGAATGCTAACCGACGGACTCGGGCTTTTGGGCGGAACGATAATATTTATGATTTTCGGAAAAGCCGCGCCCGATGCGCTTTTGGGTTTTGGTTTCGGAGGAACTCTGGTTGCACTTTTTATGAGAATCGGCGGAGGAATTTATACAAAATCCGCAGACGTTGGTGCGGACTTGGTCGGTAAAGTCGAAAAGGGTCTTCCCGAAGATGACCCGAGAAACGCCGGGGTTATTGCGGATTTGGTCGGAGATAATGTCGGCGACTGCGCCGGAATGGCAGCGGATATTTTTGAATCATACGAGGTAACAATTGTTTCCGCCTTAATTTTGGGTTTGGTTCTTTTCCATTTGACCGGACACACATTTTGGATAGTTTATCCGCTCATTGTCCGGGCAATCGGGGTTGTATCATCGATAATCGGAACTCTGGCCGTTCCTTTCTGGGAAAAATTCCCGGTTAAACTTTTTAGGGCCAAAGATGCGGAAGAGGCGATGTTTCGTTCCTATGAGATTTCCAGCGTATTTACCATCGTTGTGGCCTTCGTTTTTTCAATATTTTATGCGGACTGGAGACTGGCACTTCTTAATACTGTAGGAATTATTTTGGCCGTGGTATTTAACCCGCTTACTTCCTACTTCACCTCATACAAGAAAAGGCCTGTCCAGGAAATTGTGGAATCAACCAAAACCGGTCCGGCAACAACTATACTCTCCGGTTTGGCTGTCGGAATGGAGGCATCGGTTTGGAGTGTTATGGTAATCGTTTTGGCATTAGCATCAAGCATGTTAATTTACTGGGGTTATGCGCCGATTTATATGCTTTATGGGGTTGCAATGATTGGCATCGGAATGCTTTCTTTGACGGGAAATAACGTCGCAATGGATTCTTTCGGTCCTATCTCTGACAACGCCAATGGAATAGGGGAGATGGCCCACGTTGGCCCCAATGCTTACAAAATTATGGCTGAGTTGGACGCCGTAGGAAATACAACCAAAGCCATAACCAAGCAAATTGCCATTGCCTCCGCGGTCGTTGCGGCGACCAGCTTATTCTTCTCATACGTTACCGATATAGGAATTGTACAAGCAAGGCTTGGAATGACGGTTCTTTCATCCATCAGTGTTTCCGCGCTTACCGGAGTAATAGGTTTTCTAATCGGGGGCGCTTTGCCGTTTATATTTTCCTCTTTCTGCATTAAAGCGGTAGCCCGCGGCGCAAATAAGGTTGTCGAGGAAGTAAGAAAACAGTTCAAAGTCCCGGGAGTAATGGAAGGAACGAAAATTCCGGAATACGACAAGGTCGTTTCAATTACAACCGGAGCTGCCCAAAAGGAACTTGTTCCCTTGGTCGCTCTTTCGATTGGCTTGCCTATTTTGGTCGGTCTAATCTTTAATGTAGAAGCTTTGGGAGGATTTCTTGCCGGGGTAATTTTAAGCGGACAGCTTTTGGCCGTATTTATGGCTGTCGGCGGAGGGGCAATGGATAATGCAAAGAAGTTTATTGAAGACGGAAATTTGGGCGGAAAGGGTTCGGATGCCCATAAAGCTTCCGTCGAAGGAGACACAGTAGGAGACCCTCTTAAAGATACTGCAGGGCCTGCACTTAACCCTATGATTAAGGTAGTAAACTTGATAAGCCTTTTGGCCGCTCCCGTAATTGTTCAGTATTCGGGAACGCCCGGCGCATACATTGCAATTGTAATAATTTTTGTAATTCTCGCCTGGTCAATTTGGCAAAGCAAGCAAACGAAAGTTTCACCTGCGGCATGATATATAACCCGAGGAGCAAGTTTCCCTTCAAATTAAGCCGCAGCAAAATCGACCTTTTTATAGAATGTCCCAAATGTTTTTATATGGACAGAAAACTCGGCATAGCAAGACCTTCGCTCCCGGGCTGGCCGCTTAACTCCGCGGTTGATGCGCTTTTGAAAAAGGAATTCGATTTATTAAGAAAAAAAGGCAAGGCGCACGAACTGATGAAGAAATATAAAGTGGATGCAATTCCATACGAGCATCCCGACATGAATATTTGGCGGGACAATTTCAAAGGAAAAGAATATCTTCACGAGGGAACCAATCTGATAATCACCGGCGCGATTGACGATATTTGGGTCAATCCCAAAAAAGAACTTCTGATTGTGGATTACAAATCCACTTCCACCGAAGCGGAAATTTCCCTTGAAGACAAATGGAAGCAGGGATATAAAAGGCAAATGGAAATTTATCAGTGGATATTCAGAAAAAGTAGATTCAAGGTAAACGATACCGGATATTTTGTTTTCGCAAATGCCCAAAAAGGACGGGACAAATTCGACGGAAAATTGGAATTTGAGCTTTCAATCTTAGCCCACAAAGGAGACGATTCTTGGGTAGAACCAATTATTTTTGAAATTAAAAAGGTTTTGGATTCGGATAATATTCCCAATTCCTCGGCTACCTGCGAATTTTGTGCTTACAGAAGATCTTCAAAGTCTATATGACGAAGTACAAAGAATATGTAGAGCGGATGCTTTCGGAAAATAAAAAGGCTTTCGAATCCTTTAGGTCGGTCCACGATAAATATTCAACCGATACCGATAAATATCAGGACGAATTTAACAAGGAGGGGGAGAAAATTTTGGCAATAGTTCACGACTGGGAAAACAAACTTTGTTTGCAATCCGAAAAAGGCGGATACGGAAAATTCACCGCGGGGCTTGCCGAAAAATTTCAGGCGGAAGTCAGGGCATTTTTCCCGATGATTGACCATATTGGACTTAAAACAAACACATTTTCGATTAAACGCATTAAACTTTTTTGAAGTGACGGCAACCTCGATTTTTTCTCTTTTCCCCTTGTTGACTAGCCTCAATAAAGGTAAAATATAGGCGTGGAAATCGGCAAGCTTATACAAGCAGAAATTACCTCCGAACTTTCAAAAAGTTACCTCGATTATGCAATGAGCGTTATCGTGGCCCGAGCTCTTCCGGATGTCCGCGACGGCATGAAACCGGTCCATAGAAGAATCCTATACGCAATGCATTTGATGGGTCTTGGCCCCGGTTCGGGATTTACCAAAAGCGCGAAAGTCGTCGGAGAAGTCTTGGGTAAATATCATCCTCACGGAGACATGGCAGTTTATGATTCCATGGTGCGTCTGGCCCAAAATTTCTCAATGCGCTATCCCTTGGTAACCGGACAGGGAAATTTCGGTTCTGTTGACGGGGACCCTCCGGCGGCCATGCGTTACACGGAAGTAAAGCTTGCCCCGATTGCCCAAACAATGCTCGCGGACATCGAAAAGGAAACTGTCGGTTTCACGGACAATTTCGATGCAACCCTCAAAGAGCCAGCTTATCTTCCCGCACTTCTTCCCAATTTACTTCTTATGGGCTCCGAGGGAATCGCGGTGGGAATGGCAACCAAAATTCCTCCGCACAACCTCAAGGAAGTGGCCAATGCGATTGTCTCGACCATCAAAAAAGGGCATGTAATAGGAGAGCAAACAAAACAGGAAGAACAAACCGAGTTTGTAATAAAAAAGATAAATTTGGTTGCATCGGGCGAAGAAAAGAAGCTTGAAGAAAAAGAGCTAAAACCCGAAGAGCTGAGCTTCGAAAGCGATATTTCCATAGAGGAGCTTTGTGAATTGGTTCCGGGGCCGGATTTCCCGACCGGGGGAACAATTTACGGCGCAGAGGCTCTGAAAGAAGTCTATGCAACGGGCCGGGGAAAAATCTCCGTCAGGGGAATAGCCGAAATAACCGACGGCTCAAAAGGCAAAAGCCAAATTATTATCTCCGAAATTCCTTATCAGGTAAACAAGGCCGAAATGGTCAAAAGAATTGCGGAGTTGGTCAAGGAAAAGAAAATTGTCGGAATTTCCGACCTTAGGGACGAAAGCGACAAAGACGGAATGAGGGTTGTTATCGAACTAAAAAGAGATGCTAAACCGAAATCCGTTTTAAACAATCTTTTTAAGCACACGAGGCTTCAATCGTCATTCCCGGCAAATTTTGTGGCTCTGGTTGACGGCACGCCGCACACTCTAAATCTTAAGCAAATCATTGTCGAATATATCAAACACCGGCAAAAAGTCGTAACCCGAAGGACTATATTCGAGCTTACCGAAGCCAAAAAGCGCGCCCATATCTTGGAGGGCTTAAAGATTGCGCTTGATAACCTTGATGCGGTGATTAAGACCATTCGGGCGAGCCGCACACAAGAAGACGCCAAGGCCAATTTGATAAATAAGTTCGGTCTTACGGACATCCAGGCAACGGCTATTTTGGATATGCAGTTGAGAAAACTTGCCGCGCTTGAGAGAGAGAAAATTGAAAAAGAATACGAGGAAATGAAGAAAATTATCGATGCCCTTACCGCAATACTTAAAGACCCCAAGAAAGTTCTGGATATTATTGTCAAAGAAGTGGCCGAACTTTCGGAAAAATACGGCGACAATCGCAAAACCAAGATATATAAATCCGCGATAGGGGAGTTTTCCGAAGAAGATTTGGTACCTTTGGAAGAAACATTGGTTACCGTTACAAAAACCGGCTATGTAAAGCGCCTGCCGACAATTACCTACAAAGCCCAAAGGAGAGGCGGAAAAGGGGTACTTGGGATGACAACCAAAGAAGAAGACCAAATCGAACATCTGATTTCCGCCACCACACACGATACAATGCTCTTCTTTACGACAAAAGGCCGTGTTTTCGGCATAAAAGCCTGGGAGATACCGGAAACATCCCGCCAAGCAAAAGGACAAGCCTTGGTCAATCTCTTGAATTTGGAACAGGGAGAAGAAATCCGGTCGATTTTCCCGCTTTCTCCAAATTCGGAATATAAATTTTTGGTTATGGCAACAAAACACGGGGGGATTAAAAAAACCGCGTTGTCCCAATACCAGAATTTGAGAGCTTCGGGTCTTATCGCCATACACCTTCATTCCGAAGATTCCTTAGTTTCGGTGCACGCAACACACGGGGACGACCACGTTCTTTTGTTAACCAGACACGGAAAATCCATAAGATTTCCCGAAACGAACGCAAGACCGATGGGTAGAGCCACAAGCGGTGTTGCAGGCATAAGGCTTGAGCCCGGAGACGAAGTAATGACAATGGAGGTTTTTGCCCCCAAAGAGCCTAAAAGCCCGGACAAACGCAGAAAGGTTTTCAGGGATATTCTGACAATTGCCGAAAAGGGCCTGGGCAAAAGAACCGGAACGCATCTTTTCCCGATTCAAAAAAGGGCAGGCAAGGGAGTAAAGGCGGCCGTTGTCAATGCCAGAACGGGAATGCTGGCTACGGCAATTTTGGTTACCCAAGAAGTAGAACAGGTGGTAATTACAAGCAAGCTTGGACAGGTTATCAAGCTTCCGCTCAAAAATATCCCAAGATTGGGACGCGCAACCCAAGGCGTTATCCTTATGCGCTTCGCGGACAAATCCGATGCCGTTGCCGCAGCCACCTGCCTGGCTAAAGGAACGGAAGAAGAAAAAAAATAGGATACTTCACACCGATTGATTAAATTATAGGGGTTTGTTATACTTCGGCCTCTTGAACTCTTATCCGTCGCCGATGCGGCGATAAACAAAAGGAGGCAAGATAGCACTTTAAATCGATAAAAGATCCGCGACTTGCATACTTGGAGGAAACCATGAAAGCGAGAAGGGTACTACCTTTTGTAGCCATTCTGGCTGCAACGACCGTTTTGTTGGCATGTTCTTTCCAGCCACTCATAGAGATGGTCTGGCCGCCAACGCCAACGCCGGTCCCGACGGCTACGCCTACATCAACGCCGACGCCGGTTCCCACCGCAACACCCACCCGAACGCCAACCCCTGTCCCAACGCCGACGCCGCTACCCACCGACACGCCGCTTCCGACACTGCCACCGGAGCCAATCGGGGAATGCGACAGCCAAGCAACGGAGATTGAGTACAACCAGACTTTCGCGTTAGACATGCCCCGCGCCACGGGCGGTTATCCTACCAACTGCCAGCGCTGGTGTGCCAGGGTACCCGAAGGCGGGAGCACACTCGGTATTGACCTGACCGGCTTTGTGGTCAATCTGGATGTCTATGTGGCCAACACCTTCGAAGGCATCACGGGTAATGATGTCATCTACGGACAATCCTACACCTGGATGTCCAGACTGAGTGGAACGGCTGATGAGGGTGTGGCCATTGACGGCCCCGCTGGTGGAACGTACTATATCGAAGTCTGCAGCCTCGATGGATACCCGAGTCCGTACACGCTTTCCACCCTTTGGTTGCCGTGAACAAGGTGCACGTAAGGGCACAAGCTTGCGAAGCGAAAGCTTCAATAGTGAGTGCCCTCTTTTTTTGGAAAAAATTGAAAAAAAGATAAACCTGATATAGAATACAGTGCACTTTGACAAGTCTCTGTCAAAACATAGCCCGAATCAGGAGGGAAAATGAACACCAAAAAAGCGCTCTGTCCGGCGATTTTACTGGTATTTGTCCTTTCGTCTTGTGGTACTAGGCCAACGGCGATTCCGGTAGAACCCGTCCCACCTACGACCGAAACGGTTCTACAGCCATTCGATGAAATTGAATGGGGCGAAACATCTTATGAGATACCAAGCCAAAGAGATGCCTCATATATGCAACCTTTTGATGAAATGGCGCCTTGGCAGGAATGCTCCGACCAGAGGTTCATTGAATTTACCCTCAGGACAATGCCCCTGTGGAGAGAATTCTGGGAACTAACAGCCAAGGTGGATGAAGAGTTCCTGGCCAACAATACCACCAACGCAAGAGTGTTCAGGGACCAAGCTTGGGACTTGGTAGAAAGACTAAGAGATATCGGATACCCAGGCGGCAATGCGGACTTGCATTACATGGGTGCAGAAGACAGCTTCACCAGCGTTGCCGAGTCTCTCGACACGTTTCTCCGGATGGGGAATGAAGGTTTGCTTGCGAGTACCCAATTCCGTGAATCCGTTGAAAGCGCTAACGTCACCAACTATTTTTTAGAGAATATCTACTATACTTGTGGCGGGCCGGAACCTGTAGAAAGATAGCGTGCATGAGGGCACAAGCTTGCGAAGCGAAAGCTTCAATAGTGAGTGCCCTCTTTTTTTGTCTTATTTTTTTGCTATACTAGCTTTTATGAAGCTAAAATTCCTGACTCACCCTTTAGCCCTAATTGCCGCATTTTTTGTTCTTCTTTTCCTTTATTCCCGTTTTGGACCAACCTTACCGATTTCCGTTATCAGCCAGCAAAGGGGAGAACCTCTAACTGTTACCGAAGAGGGGAAGGTTGCGGCTGTTCCGGATATCGCCAAAATTTCAATCGGGATTGAAGAAACCGGTTCCTCTTTGGCCTCGGTCCAAAAGCTCATCAATCAAAAATCTAAAACTCTAACCGATACCTTGAAAACCCTCGGAGTGGGGGAGAAAGATATTAAAACTACGAATTATAGTGTTTACCCCGAATACGACTACAGGTCACCAGGGTCTAAAATTACAGGATATAGAATAAGTATAACTTATGAAGTAAAAATTAAGGATATCGAGAAAGTAAATGAGATATTAACCAAAGTTACCGAGGCTGGGGCAAACACTGTCTCAAACATCTCCTTCGAGGTAAACGAGGAAACAAAAAATAAGCTTTTGGGCGAAGCGCGAGAAGAAGCGGTTGGAAAAGCCAGAGAAAAAGCCCAAAGTTTGGCCAAAGCAGCCGGAGTTAGACTTGGGCAAATAATAAACATTTCCGAGTCTCAGGGAATTACCCCAAGACCGATTACCCTTGAAAAAGGCATTGGCGGGACCCCCGAGGAAACCCAAGTCCAAATTGAGCCCGGGGAAACCGAGCTCTCGGTAATGGTAACCGTCTCCTGGGAAATCAGATAACTTCTTTTTAGAAAAATTGCTATTCTTTCTCTGCTGTGCTACCTTTGGGTGCAAAAGTGCACCTTAACAAACCCGCCAGTTAAAAACTTAAAAGGAGGAGAGATGAACGCCGTTAGGAAGGTTTCTTTGGTCTTTGTCACTATCGTGATAAGCATTCCGGCCTGCAGCTTTCCGCAAATGCTACCCCCGCCGACGCTAGCCCCAACCGTCACCCTTCCGCCAACCAACACGCCGTTTCCGCCTGTCCCGCCTACCGATACGCCGTTACCAACGGATACGCCGATTCCAACCCTTACACCGACTCCGGTTGATTTGTGGGAGAATTTTCCAGGACCGAGTCAAGGGTCGGCAACCGAAATTCCTCGCCCCGTTCGGACGGTCATCGGTTCGGAAGATTCCGTCAACATCATCGTCATAGGAACCGATGATGCCTGGTGGCGGAGCAGTATGAATTCGGACTTGATGGTGTTGGTATCAATCAACCCGAATGAAGGAACCGTCAGTCTGGTTTCTTTCCCGCGCGATTTGTACGTTTATCTCCCGGGCCGGAACATGGCTCGCATCAACATTGCCTATGCGTATGGGGGAAGAGACCTTCTTGCCTTGACTCTTCTCTACAACTTCGGGGTTGAAGTCGACTACTATGCACAAGTCAACTTCGCTTCCTTCGAAGAGGTAGTCGATACGCTGGGTGGTATAGATGTGGAGGTAGAACAGGGCTTTACGGATGTGTGCAACCGCACCTACTCCTACCAGTCGGGCAGAACGTACCACATGGACGGCTTAACCGCACTTTGCTATGTGAGGATGCGGAGAAACTCGGGTGGTGACTTCGCCAGGCACGTCAGAGCTCAGGAAGTCCTCTTGGCTATCTTCCGTAAGGCGATAAGCCTTGAGGGCCTTACTAGGCTCCCGGAACTCTACCAGCAGTACACACAAATGGTAGAAACCGACATGGGCCTTTCCGATATGCTACCTTTGGTGCCAGTTGCGGCGCAGGTAGCTCAAGACCCAACCCGGATTGAGCGCTATACTTTCGCCGGCATGACCAGCCCCTGGACAACTCCCGGCGGAGGTTCTGTTCTCCTTCCCGATAGGGAGGCTATTCTTGCCCTGCTTGAGGTTGCGCTCAACTAGTTCTTGATTGAGGTGCATGAGGGCACAAACTTGCGGAGCGAAGGCTTCAAAGGTGAGTGCCCTATAATTTGACTTCGTGGAAACAATATCGTATTATTGCGCAGTCGCACCTGTAACATGTCCCATTGGGAGGCATCATGGATAAAGGATCCGGAATGCAAGGGCAGGGTCTCGTCGAGTACGCGATGATCATCGTTCTGATCGCAGTCATCGTCATCGTCGTCTTGGCACTCATCGGGCCAGCGATTGGCAACATGTTCTCAAACGTCATTGCCAATATCTAATCTTAAGCCCGAAGGAGGTGGTAAGAGCACTAACTTTACTTGCGGCTATTCCATCGTCCATCCGTTCTCAATCCTGAAGGAGGATACACCATGTTGTACTTTCCGAAAGGCCAAGGGCTCGTTGAATACGCGCTGATTCTTGTTCTGGTCGCTGTCGTTGTGATCGTCATCCTGGCACTCTTGGGGCCGGCCATCGGCAACGTGTTCTCGAACATCGTCACCAACATCTAGGCCGTCGGCGCCGCCAAGTACGAAGTGGCCTGTCGGAGGGCGTTTGCAAATCAAAAGCAGACGCCCTCCAGCTTTACTTCTTTCTCAAAAAATTCTCAAAATCGATGAAATAAGGGTAATCGTGGGTGTGAAGCGGTTTTTCGATTACTTTTATCTTCGGATTAACTTTTTTCATAAAATTTTTAACTTCCTCGAAAGTCGCAAAAGGGTCCCGCGTGTTTTGGAAAATAATTACTTTTTCCGGCGGGAAATTATTAAAAGCTTTTTGAAAAATATTCAACCTTTGCGTAGAAACGCTGGGAATTCCGCATAAGATTACCTTTCCTATTCTTTGCGGAATTGCCTCGACAGTGTAGGCAGCCACCAAGGAACCGACCGATTTGGCAATAATATTTGTCGAATCGCCCTGAAGAATATCAACAATATCCTGGCTTTTTTCCTTGGGCCTTAAATATTTATTGGGGTCAGTCCAGTGCTCCCAAAAAACGGGCCTGATTTCGTGCGGGAGATTTAGATTTTTGGCTACCTCAAGAACCCAATCTTTGTTGTGCGGCGAATAACCCGGCAAAATTATCGTCTTCATAGCCTTATTATAACCAATGGTAGTAAAATACTGCGGAATAGTACATCCTTAATGAAAGATATCTTAATTGCTTTCGCATTCGGGGTCCTGTTAACGGGTATTCCTTTTTCCTATCTTGCCATCCGTTCGTCGTCCCAAAAACAATCCAAGGTATTGGCGGAAAAAGTAATATCGACGCCTACACCTTCGCCGTCAGCGAGACCAACACCTAAGCCTACGCCAAGATCCACCCCCACACCAAAACCACCGACACCCATTCCGACTCCGACCGCAATCCCTCAACCGATTTTCAGCTCTCAACAAATAAATGGCTTCATCGACAGATTTGCGGGACAGTACGCAGTTAACCCGAATGTCCTAAGGCATATTGCCGTATGCGAATCGGGATTCGACCCATTAGTAGAAAACTCTGGTTATGCCGGACTTTTTCAATTTGGCCCGACCACTTGGGCAAATATCCGCAAGGAAATAGGGGAGGACATAAGTCCGGATTTAAGGTTCAATGCCGAAGAAGCCGTCCAAACCGCAGCATATGCACTTTCTCAAGGCAAAAAAGGCATTTGGCCAAACTGCATACCATAAGGGCTATCTTCCACCTTTACCGTGGAAAGCGGCATGAATATCACGTAGCTGTTTGTTCGTAACATGGGTATAAATTTGAGTTGTTGAGATATTTTTGTGTCCAAGCATTTCCTGGACACTCCTTATATCCGCACCTGCCATAAGCAGGTCCGTTGCGAAAGAGTGCCTCAAAACATGGGGAGTGGCATCAACCGGGAGCTTGATTTTCCGCACGTACTTTTTAATCATTCTTTGAACCGAGCGGGGAGTGAGGCGCGTTTTTTCGTCCGGAGTGGTTGGATCAAGTTTACCTTTATGCCTTATAAAAACCGGTTTATAGTGGTCGTTTCTTTCGTCCAGATACTTTTGCAGCCAATCGGCGGCGCGGGTAGAAAGAAAAACAACTCTTGCTCTCCCTCCCTTTCCGATAATCCCAAACTCGCGTCTGTCCAAATCTATTTTATCCCGGTCCAGCTTGACCAGTTCCGACACACGAAGACCCGTTGAGAATAAAACTTCCAACATTGCCTTGTCTCTTTTGCCCTGAATTGTGGACAAACTCGGTGCGTTAAGAAGTCTATCGACCTGTTCGCCGGATAGAAATTTTACCTGTCTTTCGGTCACTTTCGGCAACTCTATTTTATCGGGCGCCATTACGGAGAAGTCGTTTTTGATAAGCCATTTCAAAAAAGAGCGCAGGGCAATAGCATGATATCCCTGGGTTCTTCGGGAAAGATTTCCTCCTTTTCTGTCGGGGAGCTGTGCCAAATAGACCCTGTATTGACGGATTACATCTTGGTTAATATCTTTCAAATCCTGCCGGATGCCTTCCGAAGAAAGCCAATTCATAAAACGATTTAAATAATGTCTGTAGTTTCGAACGGTTAGGGGAGAGGAGCCCCGCTCGACCTGAAGATACTCTAAAAACTCTTCCGTTTTCTTGGCTATTTCGCTCTCTCTCGGGGCAGCGGCGGGCATTTCTTTTTAGAGTCTATAACGCGGGAGGAATCGTGTCAATAAGATTGTGCGACATAAGAAGCCCGAATTGCTCGGGACCTCCGGGTAAAATTAAAACCCTTTCGTGTTGAAGTTTTCGCAAATCTTGCCCCAGGGCTAACCACACAAATCGGGTCCGTGTTGTGGCCTTAAGAGCCATATGAATGTGCTTGGGATCGTCGTCAACCACAATATCCGGGTCCAGCTCCACAATAGTGTTGGTCTTGTGGTCGGCATCGTAGCGGACGTCCTTATTCGCAGTAACTTTAATGTTTTTAGGGGGTATCCACGGGTATAATAGCCCCGACCAGTCCAGGGTAACCTGCTCAAGGCGCCCGGTTCTTGAAGTGACTATATATTGAACCTTTCTTTTTTCTGCGGCTTTACTGGAGTATTTTTGCATCTCGGGATACGGAAGAACCCTGGCAAGCAGAATCCTGCTGGTCCAAAGCTGGGCCTCCAAAGCCCTCGCTATCTCATAGCTCGTTATTCCGTCTTCTGCGGCCCATCTGCTTAACCCGTCAAATTCGTCGATGATTCTTTTTTTGTAATTTGTTTTAAGCGCCTTATCAAATATTTCTTTTACAACATCTTGCGTATCTCCCAAAGTATCGTCCAAATCCCAAACTATTTTTTTGTAATTGAAATTTCTTAAGTCATTAAGAAGAACACGCTGGTTTATAGATAGGGTTTCTTCAAAAAGCTGCGGCGGCAAAAATTCGTGTCCGAACATATCTGGGAATTATAGCACGACCTCGCCAAATCGATTGTAAGGCCTTTATTTTAACAAAGACGACCATCTAATCGTCCCGAAAGATTGGGAAATAGTTAATAGTTGCGAAAGCAGGGGAGGGACCCAAGGGGCTTAAAATTATTCGGGTTTTGTTAGGAAGAGGACTTTGGACAGATGAACATAAAATGGGGAATTTTCAAATATTAATTAAGAAAAATAAAGCAAAAACATAGGAGAAAAGAAAACGAATGAGAAAGATGTGCTCCACTCCTTGTCCCATTCACTAACGTCGTAAAAGTTATATTGTGCGACCTTATATGGTAAGCTTCCCTCCTGTAGGATGTGTTTCTCATATGAGTTATGACCCTTTAGGGAGAAGTAGCCCTAATAAGCTCCCAGGGGCTTGCCCGGGCCTCCGTCCTTCTCCGGACGATAAACTACACGTTTTGAACAAGAGAAGACCTCTTTCGCAGCTTACATACGTCGCTAAAAGTTATCCACAGGCTAACCCGGGGAGAAAATGAAGATTCTGAAGCTAACAACTATATCAAACTATCTCAATTCTCCGTGCGGGAGGAGTTCGGTCTTTCTTTGGTGAGCCTAAAAAATAAATTTCGTGAAAAATACCTATAATATTTGTGAAAATTGGCCCCCGTGCCGGCGGAATGCTATTTAATTATTATGGGGTATCTACTCGCCTATCTCCCCTGTCGGGCCTGTGGCCCAAATTTATAATTTAAAATTTTAAATTTAAAATTAAACTCAAGCTCCCCAGTGGGTCGCCAAAAACATTCCGATAAAGACCAAGATGCCCACTACCAGGTATTCCCTAACCGTCTGGCTAAATAGCCTAGATTCGAGCTTGGCCTGACCAAGACCCAACAGCATGTACATGGCTACGGTCATAAAAAGAGAGCCTACAACAACCGTAACCGGCCAGAAGGCAAGTCCCAAGGCCACCTCCCCCATCACTAATCCCGAAACTCCGGAAATAATAATCAAATTCCTTGAAAATTCGGTTTGCAAAAGGATACTCCAATAGCCTTGTAAAAATAGCGGAAAGGAAGAAACCGCCACAAGGATTACGGCAACCGGGATGGCGGCTCTTAATGACAAGATTGCGTCGAAAACAAGGAAAGAAGTCACTAAAGTGAGTACAAATCCGACTCCCCTGGCGGCACGCAGGAGAGCAATTGTTCGGATTGCCGCAACTGTGTAAATGTTGGAGGTTAGACAAAGAACATATATTCCCACTCCGTAAAAAATCACTATTGGAAGTCTAGCGAAAATACTGCCGGTTAATAGAAACCAAAATGTCCCTACGCCCACCGTAAAAAAAGCCGGGAGAATCAGGGTCAGAAGGGTCATATTCTTCCCCAGACCCTCATAAAGCGACCAATAAAAAAGGCCGATTGTTAAAAGTGCCAATGCAAAAATTGCGGGGATTTTATAGAAGGTTAAAAACTGGATACCGATAAATCCCAGAGAAAGGATAACACTCGTTGCCACAAATCTTCGTCTTTTAGACATTTACAATATCTGCGTTGGAGTAGACTTGCTGTACGTCGTCGTGGTCGTTTAGTAAGTCCAAGAAGGACATAACTTTCGAAGCCTCTTTGACGTCGGAAATTGTCTGATAACTCTTCGCTTCCATGCTGATCTCGGCGCTGGTCACTTTAAAACCGGCCTCTTCCAAATTTTTTTTGGTTTGGCTTAATTTGTCGGGCTGGACGTATACCTCTATGCCGTCGGGTGTTTCGTTGACATCCTCCACTCCCAAATCGATTAGTTTTAGCATTTGAGATTCGGGATCGGCATCTTTTTCAACTAACAGAAATCCCTTGTTTTCGAAATTGAAAGAAACGCTCCCCGGTCCACCAAGCCTGCCCCCTGCCCTATCGAAAATATTTTTAATTTCCTGTGCAGTGCGGTTTCTGTTATCGGTTGCGGCAACAACCATAACTGCAACACCGCTTGGCCCAAAACCTTCGTAGGAAACCTCCTCAATGGCCTCTGCAGTTGATGTAGCGTGAGCTATTGCCCTTTCGACATTGTCCTTGGGCATATTAACCTCCCTGGCCTTATCCATAACCATTCGGAGTTTGAAGTTTGAATTGGGATCCCCTCCGCCACCTGTTTTGACCGCAATGGCAATCTCTTTGGCGAGCTTGGAGAAAGTTTTTCCCCTTGCGGCGTCATTAGCCTCTTTTTGTCTTTTAATAGTTGCGTAGTGTGAATGTCCACTCATGGGCACAATTATACAACAAAAACGCCCGGAAAAGGGTATAAATTAAGACCATCTTGACAGGCCACCCCGCTCCCCTATACTCATTACAGTTTCAATTACATGGATACAGACCTTGCCCAAAAAGCTATCAATGAAGCTCTTAAAGGAGATTGGAAAGAGGCCACTAAAACCAACCTTCAAATCCTCAAAACAAACCCCCAGGATATCGACGCTTTAAACCGTCTGGCCCGTGCGTATGCCGAAAAGGGAGAGTTCGGTAAAGCAAAAAAATCGGCGGAAAAAGTAATAAAAATTGACCCGTTTAATCCCATTGCCACAAAAGCCTTGAACCGCTGGAAGGTTGCAAAAAGAGGAAAGATGGAAAACGGCGCAGGTACCGGCGCCGAGGTATTCTTGGAAGAAACGGGGAAAACAAAACAAATTTCCCTCCTTCATTTGGGGGATGCAAAACTTCTGGCAAAACTCAATGCCGGAGACCGGGTAAGGCTTACCCCCCACGCACACCGCGTTTCCGTTTTGACACACGACGACAAATATATCGGCCGGCTGCCGGATGATTTGGCGGCACGCCTGCGAAAACTGATTAAGATTGGAAACCAATATGAAGTATTTATAAAATCGACGGATTCAAACGACGTAAAAGTGTTTATCAGGGAAACTTACCGCTCGGCAGAGCTTGCCAGCATTCCTTCCTTTCCGGCCGAAAAAATCGAGTATGTTTCCTTTACCCCACCCGAGCTTGTGCGCAAAAACGAGGAAAGCCCGATTACCACTTTTGAGGAAGAGTGATTTAAAACCTCTTAGCAAACTTTTCTCCGAACCTAAATTCCATATCGAAACTCCCCTCGGGAGCCTTGTTTATCACTTTGCATGAGTAAATTTCCGCAACTTTGCGGATAAAAACAGAGTCATTCCCTATAATTTCGCAGTCAACAGGCGCGGTTTTTTCCTCAACCACCGAAGCAATTTTTGCCCCCAAGACCTGCAAAACCCCTCCGACATAGCCCGGGAGGCTGTCTTTGGTGCTGGCATTTTTAATATTCACCTTAAAATTCCCCGACGCAATCCTGTGGTCGGAAAAAACAACCATGATATTCTCCGGAGCATCATCCTGCACTAAATACCCGTTTTCCCCGTCTGTTAATCTGGCCTTTTTAAGAAATGTTGTATTTGCAAGATTTATGTCAACTCGATTGGTATTTTTTACGCCGATGCTAAAAAGGGCCAACTTCACCCTATCCCCGATTTGAAGGTTGGTTTTATAGGGACCAAATATAGCCTTCAACGCGGAGTTTATGTTTCCTTCGCTAAAACCTGCGGCAGGAGAATCAGCCCATGCGGCAGTCGGAAATCTGAAGTTTTTTGTAACGGTCTCGGCAAGAAGTTTTCCCGAAATTTTCTCGTTTTGTCCCAATGCCCAAACGCTTTTAATTTTCCATGTTCCCAGCTGCCTTGAAACGTTGACTTGGGTAGAGCCGGGAATAGTTATATTGGTAATCTCCCCCAAAACCGGGTCAAAGGTGCTAACCCGGACGTCGCCGCTTTTGGTGTTTACCACAAGGCTTAATTTGTCCTTACTTTTCCAAAATTTGGTGAAGAAGTTAATGAAAAGAAAGACCAGAAATACGGCCAAAACCAGCCATAACCAAATAGGGATACGGAAACTTCTCCGGTTTCTCCCAGTTTTTATTCTTTCGAGTTTTCTTCGTCGTCTCATATTTGTCGGATTTGTAGATTTGCTTATTTACTGGCTCTGGATAGCCTTAGGCTCTTTACTCTTTCTCTGACTTCCTCTTTTGATTTGCCCATGGAATCCATTATGGCCTTTACCATGGCAACGGATGCTTCAAATTCGGGCTGTATTATCTTATGGACCCGCAAAAGCTTCATCTTCTCGAAATCTTCGTCATAATGAACCCTGGAAATAATCTTTACCGACGGATATTTGGTCTGTACCAAAGAAATAATTTCTTCCTGTGCTACCCTATCGGGAATTGCGATAACTATTGCTTTTGCACCTGAAATTCCGGCCTGCTCCAAAACCTCTGCTTCCCCGGGGTCGCCGTATATTACCGGCGTGCCTTTTTTCTTCTCCTCGGAAACGACCGACTGGTTATAATCAACCACAATATAATTTACGCCCATTCCCTCCAGAGCTTTGCCTACCCAACCCCCAACGCGCCCGAACCCGCAGATAATAATATGATTTGTCATTGCGTTTTCTATCCCGCCTCTTCGGTCAAATCCGGTGAGAAAGGAGTGCAAAAATCCAGAGCCGGAAGACCCCGTTTTTACCTTTCTCCAAAGGGGTGTTGCTGCTTTAAACAGAATCGGGGTTGAAATTAGGGTTAAGAGGGAAGTGGCAAATCCTATGGAAACGACATTCGGGGATAAAATCCCGAGATTCTGCGAGAGAGAAAAAAGTACAAAGGAAAATTCTCCCGCTTGAGAAAGGCCCAGTGCGGCTGCGACCGCGGTCTTGCCGTGGAAACCCAAAGCAAGCGAAAGGAACCAGACAATGACTAATTTAATAAGAAGAACTCCTCCTACTAGAAGAAGAATCAACCACCAGTGGGCTAGAACCATTGGAATTTTAATTAGGAATCCCAACGTTATAAAGAAAAGGGCAACAAACAAATCTCTTAAGGGCCGTGTCTCTGCGAAAATCGCGTGATTTTCCTGGCTCTGGGAAATTACCAATCCCGCCAAGAACGCACCAAGCGCTGGCGAAATTCCCAAAAAGCTTGTCAGGGCCGCGGTTCCCAGAGCAAGGGCAATAGAGGTAAGGAGCAGAAGCTCTCTGGAATTCACTTCGGCAATCTTGTGAACAATGTAAGGAACTACAATCTTACCCAGAAATATCGTTACGGCAACAACAAAGACCGCTTTGCCAAGCGCCATTAAAAGGGGCACGAGAACCGCTCCCCCCAAAAAATTGCCTGCCAAAATCGGCAGGATGACAATCATCGGAATTACGGCCAAATCCTGAACCAGGCTCCAGGCGACCATAAGTTCTCCGTAGATTGTCTCGCTCTCTCCCCTATCCGAAAGGACTTTAAAAATAACCGCTGTCGAAGAAAGAGAAAATCCCGCTGCCAAAACCAGTGCCGGAAGGCCGCCAATTCCTAGAAGCTCCAAAAGTATATAAAGAAGCCCCGTGCCCAGAACAATCTGGAGTCCCGCACCGATAATGGCCGGCGAAAGCATGCGCCCAAGTTTCGAGAAAGACATCTCTAAGCCAATAGAAAACAAAAGCAGAATTATGCCGATTTGGGCAAAGGTTTGGGCAGCGCTAATTTGAAGAGGAAAGAGATTGCCAAAAACGACCCCGGCGACCAAATATCCTATTATCGGTTGAAGCTTAAGAAGTTTTGCTGCAAGTCCTCCCGCGACTCCTGCGGCCAAAACAAAGAAAAGCTCGCGGGCAAATACAAGCTCCATTAGTTAAAGTTTAAGGCAAGCTAGTAAGCGTGTAAACCCCCACACCAAAATTAGTGAAAATTATGAAAAACTCTCGAGGGTTTTCTTTAGGTCCTGAGGCAAATCCGACTTGAAAGCCATATTTCTTCTGGTAACCGGGTGGTCGAAAGAAATTCCCGAGGCATGAAGGAAAAGTCTCGGGCACCATTTTCTGTCGTTTCGCGCAGTTTTCCTTCCGGCATAAAATTCGTCCGAAACGATCGGATGACCTATGAATTTAAGGTGAATTCGGATTTGGTGAGTGCGGCCAGTCTTCGGTTTTAGTTCAAGGAGGGTAAATTTTTCATTGCTAATTGTTGATTGGTAATTGCCGATTGTTTTATATGCAGTCGAGGCTCCACGGCCTCCAGGAAGAACGCCGAAACGGTCCCGACGCCACGGCAGTCTGCCTACCGGCGCTTCGATACTGCCCTCTTTGGGCTCGACAATCCCATGAACCAACGCCGTATAGGTCTTATGGACTTTCCTCTCTTTAAAGGCTCTCTGGAGACCCTCAAAGGCTTCCTTTGTCTTGGCAACAACCAAAAGTCCGCTTGTTTCCTTATCAAGCCTGTGAACGATGCCGTTTCGATACTGGGGAAAATTGGAAATGAGTAACCCGCTTCGCGGTGAAAATTGAAAATTGCGACGCAACCAATCTTGCACAGTTGGCTGGCCGGTCGTGGTCATTGCGTCGTTAACAATCCAGCCCGCAGGCTTTTCCAAAACCATCAAATATTCGTCTTCAAAAATTATCTTCGGCTCCATATTGCCCTATTTTACCAGAGGATAAACTTATTTTTCTCTTTTGGCTGCGCAGTCTTTGCAGAGGGTTGCTTCGGGGTAAATCATCAACCGGTCGGTATCAATCATTTTGCTGCAGTCTTCGCAAATTCCGTACTTCCCTATTTTGATTCTTGATAAGGCTTTTCTTGTTTGAATTATCTTGCGGTTTATTTCTGTCTGAAGAGCCGATGCCCTTGCGTGTCCAAACTGTTCGGCCGCATCCGTATCCGGAGAAGCGTTATCTAAAATTCTCGACGTATCTTTAAAAGGATCGTCCTTTGCTATCTCCTTTTTTCTTCTTTGCAACCTATGAAGTTGGCCGGATAAAAAATGGCCTACGGGCGTAAGAACCGTGGCGGGAAATCTAACCCTTGGTTGGGAACTTTTGACTTTAACTTTCTTCATACCTGTCTTGATAAATTAAAAATCAGCAGAAAAAATATAAAGGCCGTGATTGCTGAAATCAAAGCCTCAAACTTACCCGAAAAGGATAGCACATAGCCAAAAGGTATAGCAAGGGCGGCTCGAACCAGGAAAAACGCCGCAGCGGTCGTTAATCCCGCAAATCCGACCTTTCCGCTTCTGTACCAGCTAAAATTTTTATAGTGGTTATCGAGATACCAATAAAGCCCGACGAGACCGAAAACAAGGGCCGAAGCAATCAGAGAAGAAAGCTTTAGATTAACAATTGAGTCGCTCAAAAAAAATACCGCCAACCACGGAAGAAGAGAAAAAATCAACGCATCGAGAGTCTCATAAAACCGTAGATGAAATCTCCAAACTCCCACACCGAATCCTAAAAATACGCCTATCATTAAAGGCCAAAACCACCAAACGAAAACGAATTTAAAAGCAATTCCAACGCCCAAGGCGCCCCCCAATATTGCATAAATTGCGGTGGTAAAAATCTGGTTTGCCGTATAGTCCTCCCGCATTTTGCGCCAAAAAAGAAAGAGAAAAACTAATGCTGCCAATAAATTGAAAGACACCGAAATTGCCATTACCCCAAGTATATACCAGTTTGACATCGAGTTTGTGAAAAGTTATTATCTTTCTTACCGGATGTTAGAAACACCACACGTAGTTGTGGGTGCAGCGATAGCTACCAAAGTGGTGAATCCTGCCCTATCGATTCCCCTTGCTCTGGGGAGTCATTTTTTGTTAGAGAAAATTCCACATTGGAACCCGCACCTTAACCGGGAAACGGAAAAGTACGGTCAACCCACCAAGAAAAGCACGCAGATAGTTATCGCGGATGCAACAACTGCTTTGGTCTTCGGAAGCTTCGTCGCCTACCAGGCACTACCCAATACCGGCCATGCAATAGGCATTCTCGCAACTTGTCTTGCATCTGTTCTGCCGGACTTAATAGAGGCTCCATATTTTTTCCTTCATATCCGAAAAGAGGCAATCAAAAAATGGATTAAATTCCAAAAATCTCTTCAAGCCGATGCGCCGCTGTCTTGGGGAATTTTGACTCAACTCGTTGTCATTGCCGTCGGCGCCTGGTGGATATTTGGTTAATTTCTAATTATTAATTATTAATTTTTAATAAATTCTTCAATGTTTCAATGATTCAATAAAAATTTAAAATTTAAAATTACTTCACTCTCTCGATATAATCTCCGGTTCTTGTATCAACTCTTATCTTTTCGCCTTGTTTGATAAACAAGGGTACTTTGATTTTTAATCCGTTTTCCAACACCGCCTGCTTAAAAATATTTGTTGCCGAATTTCCTTTTACCCCCGGGTCGCATTCGGCCACAACCAAATCTATCTTTGGAGCAATTTCAACCGAAAGCGGCTTCTCGTCCCAAAAAAGTATAGTGGCGCTCTCTCCTTCTTTTAGAAATGTCGTGGAATCCCCCAAAATTTTTAAGGGAATTTCCACCTGCTCGTAGCTTTTTGCATCCATAAAATAAGCAACAGCCCCATCTTTGTATAAATACTGAAGC
>Ga0315295_10001232_pt1 | contig 22032 bp, 18 predicted proteins | sample YL17G14_0_MG_FD_204453 | JGI IMG/M metagenome (GOLD analysis project Ga0315295, IMG submission 204453) | Sediment microbial communities from Yellowstone Lake, YNP, Wyoming, USA - YL17G14_0 | ecosystem: Environmental > Aquatic > Freshwater > Lake > Sediment | place: USA: Wyoming | collected...
TTTCCTGGCTGCGGTATTCTCCATTTGTGATGGCTCCTCCTACTTTAGATTTGGTGCCTTGATCGTCACCCATTCAATTGTAGCCGGAGCCATCTCCTTTTGTTATTCCATATACTAATCCAAACAATTGTTACCTGACAGTTGTTTGTGCATTCATTTTCAGTCAATCGTCTGGGATTTTTTCTACCTCACGGACCGCCACATACTATCGCTACCTCTAGGTTCAATCCACATAGACCCGGGGCAATCTTTTCCCCATAGTCGAAACTACCTCGTAGCTTATGGTGCCAGCTTTGTCGGCTACTTCGTCCACGGGTAATCCATCGCCAAACAGTATTACGTCGTCCCCCGGCCGTACGCCTTCTATACCAGAAACGTCGATCATGCACATATCCATGCAGATGGTGCCAGTTATCGGAGCACGACGTCCTCTTATTAGCACCTCTCCACGATTCGATAGATGCCGGCTATAACCGTCGGCATAGCCTATGGGAAGAGTTGCTACAGTAGTCTCTCTTTTGGTAACGAAAGTCCCCCCGTAACCGATTGGTGTGCGTGCCGGAACTCTTTTGACCTTGACCACCCTGCTTTTCAAGGTCATGGCCGCTTCTAGTTTGATGGTGCGACTGATTTCTCGAGAAGGATAAAGACCATATATCATAATCCCCGGCCTCACCATGTCATAATAAGATTCAGGGATTTCCAGTATGGCAGCGCTATTCGCCATGTGTTTTTGGGGGATCTGAATACCGGCAAGCTCAAGGTCCCTGATTACCTGGTCAAATAGATGGGTCTGTTGTTTGGAGAAGGTTTTGTCCTTTTCGTCGGCTGAAGAGAAATGACTAAACACTCCTTGAAGGTTCAGGTTCCGAAAGTCCTTGACCCTTCGGATAAAAGAGACGGCCTCATCTGGGCTCAACCCGATTCGCCCCATTCCTGTGTCAAGTTTAACGTGTATGTCAACTTTGGTGAAAGCCCTGTCAGCTTCAAGGTTTAAAGCCTCCAGGAGTTCAATTGAATCGACCGCCTGAGCCAGACGAAATCTGACTATTTTATAGGCTTCCTCCGGCTGAATCAGTCCCAGAACCAGGACGGGAGCCTCCATTCCGGCTTCTCGGAGCTCCTGTCCTTCCTCGGGAAGGGCAACTCCGAGTGAGTCGGCGCCGCTGGCTAAGGCTGCACGGCTGACCTCGACCGCGCCGTGGCCGTAACCATCCGCTTTGACTACGGCCATCAGGCCGCAACTATTTCCTATCTTTTTCCGTATTGCGGCGACATTATGAGATATGGCTCCAAGACGGATAATGGCCCTGGTGGCTCTTAGGGTATTTTCTGTTGGCCCCATCAACCTGCCTGCCTTCTGGACATACTTTTCTTTTCTGGGGCTACGCGCTATAGTTCGGTAAACTCACTATAAAAGGAACATCACAATTTCACGGATTAGGTCAGCATTACTCCTGCCATCTTCAGCCGGAAAACGGATGTCTCCTGCCTCCAGTAGCTCGGGAATACCAGGTTCTAATTAACGCCCCGACAAGTTGTTCAGGTTAGTCTATTTACGCAGTGTTCCCTCACCCACCATCGCATCAAGAGCGTCGCCGAGAGCGTCAATTGTCTGGTCAATATCTTCTCTCGTGTGGGCAAAGGAGAGGATAAAGTTTCCCCCACCCATCGTTGCCACGCCCCTCTGAAGCAGGTGGAGACACAATTTGCGCTTCACGGCTGCCATCTTGGGGTCCATGATCTTTTTTACATCCCGTGTAGGGGGCTTGGTGTAGTCCGAGGGTTCAGTGTCGAACGAGCCGAGGTATAAGTGGATAATCGTCCTGCCATAGAGATGACCGCTGATTTTCCGCGCCTTCAGCAGCTCATTCCCCTTTTCCCGGAGATAGGCACCCACCTCGTTGGCTTTCTTTTGCGGCTCGCCGCCGAGATACAACTTGCAGGCGGCAACACCGGCGGCGCAAAGGACGGGATTGGCATTCCAGGTTCCGCTGTGTCTGATGCCCTGCTCTTCGGTCAGTTTCGGGTTGAATGCCTCGAAGATATCCGCCCGCCCTATTACCACGCCGGCGGGAATTCCCCCACCGACACACTTGCCGAGGCTGGTCAAATCAGGCTTTACCCTCATAATTTCCTGCCAGCCACCGCGGGCGTCCCGAAAACCGGTAACGACTTCATCCATGAGCCAGACCGTGCCGTATTTTTGGGTGAGCGATGAAAGAGCGCCGACGAAATCAGCATCCCAGGGAACCTGACCTGCCATATGGGCGCCGCCCCCTTCAGTCATGACTATCGCGTACTCTTTCGTGGCCAGTTCCTTCTCGACCAGTTTGAGGTCGTTCATTGGAATGATGGTTACTTCGGGATTGACCACGCCGGCTGAATTCTCCGGAGCGACCTCACTCGCCCAACCGTGGAAATTTTCTTTAAACCTCAGAATCTTTTTTCTCCTGGTAAAGGTCCGGGCAAGTCGTAATCCCATCAGATTGGCTTCCTGTCCGCAGGCGCAATATTCAACCCTCTCCGCCACCGGCATCATCGTTCTTATCAGTTCCCCCCACTCAACCTCCTGTTCATGGTTCTCGCCGTAGTGTACGCCCTTGGCTAACTGCTCCTGAGTTGCCTGAACTATCGCCGGGTGACTGTGACCAAGAATAAGAGCACCATGTCCCATCACGTAATCAATGTACTCGTTACCATCAACATCCCATTTCCTTGAGCCTTTGGCGTGAGTGATATAGGGCCTGAAGGGCTCAAGTATCCGAGTCGAATGGGTCGCACCAGCGGCGGAAAAGAACCGCACCGCCCGCTCATGCAGTGCCTGTGAACCCGGGTGTTTCATTTTGTACGCTTCAACGATGTTTTCTGCTACCATTTTTATCTCCTCTCATACCATTATTTTGACCGGTGATAACCTGGATGGAATTTCCACCCATTGAAGCCCTGCTCGGCAGCCAATGCCGTTGCCAGATGCTAAGTTTCAGGTGCCCTATGTTTATTGACCAATTGTCCGGTAGAGGGCACGGCCATTTAGTACTCCGGTGTGTTCCCCTTTATCTACCGCCACCGCGCCATTAACCAGCACATATTCAATCCCATCTGGATATTTTGTCGGTTCATCAAAGGTAGCTCTATCAATGACCTCTTGTGGATTGAATACGACAAGGTCAGCTGCCAGGCCCTCCTTTATTAATCCGCGGTCGTTCAGACCAAAACGCTGTGCTGGTGCTGCCGTCATGTGACGTATCATCTCTTCAAGCCTCATTATTGCTAGTTCACGACTGTAGTATCCTAGATAACGAGCGAAGGTGCCCCAGCCTCGTGGATTGGGCTTGTCTCCAATAAGGAGTCCATCACTACAAGCGGTATGGCATGGATGCTTCATGATTGTTTGTATATCCGCTTCATTACCGGCGAAACTTGTATAGCTTACTGCAAGCTCCTCCTCTATTAGCAGATCACAGATGAATTCTTCTGCCTTCTTGCCCGCCATATCTGCCGCCTCATTGATGTTTTTACCTATGTAAATCTTATTTCCTCTTGTAACTATAGAAGATAACACAAAATTATTCCAAATATAAGACGCCGCACGTAAATCAGCACAGATTTTCTCTTTTGTTTTTGGCTGCTTTAACCTCTCAAGAATAGCATCAGGTCCGCCTTCATGAACCCACCGAGGAAGAAAAATAATCAGCACAGTACTGGAGGCGACATACGGATACGAATCGAAGGTAACATCAAGACCCCTGTCCCGTGCTTCGTCCACCAGGGTAAGCATTTCTCCTGAACGACCCCACATGGGAGGGTTACTGGCCGCATAATGAGAGATGTGTACTTTAACACCGGTCTTGGCAGCTACAGCAATGGCTTCTTTAGCTGCCTCCATTAAGCCAATATCCCGTGTTCTTAAATGCCACACAGATACAGCTTTGTGCTCAGCCACAACCTCACAGAGACCGATTAATTCATCCGTGTTGGAATAACGGGCAGGGTAGTAATCAAGACCAGTTGAAAACCCAACAGCACCCTCACGAATTCCATTATCTAGCAACTGTTGCATCTTTGACATTTCTTGGGCCGTAGGTGTACGGTCGACAAAGCCCACCGTCTCCAGCCTGAGTGCGTTATGAGGTACAAGGTAAGCCACATTAATTCCCACTCTATGGTTGAACAGAGAAAGGTACTCACTCACCGAACTCCAGTTCCATGAAATATCTGGATTACCGTTCAAGCCAGCGATGTAACGCCGAACCAATTGTAGATTGGTAGGTGATAATGGTGCGTACGATAATCCGTCCAATCCTATCAAATCAGTAGTTACGCCCTGCATAATCTTAGGCTCATGTTTTGGATTAGCCAGGATCATGACGTCTGAATGTGAATGTGAATCGATGAAGCCAGGACACACAACCTGGCCAGCCGCTTCTATGACCCGACTTGCCTCAGCATCGTCAAGTTTGCCGATAGCAGCAATCCGGTCACCACGAATACCAACATCTCCTTCATACCACGGACTGCCGGAGCCATCTATGATACGACCACCACTGATAATAATATCAAACACTTTGTCGTTCTCCTTTCCTAACAGTTGCTGAATTTAGTCAATATTCCTGTTAAGAATGTAGCAGGCTAAATCCAAGCATTCTCTTCAAAGAAGATAAGATTATACTGTCCCGAACGAATTGTTTTACCTGCTCATGAAAAGTTGGGTAGTGGTTTACAGATCGCGAGTGTTCAGATAAGAACTGGGTCTTAGACTATGATACTCCTCTTTTTATTTTTGGTTCATTTGGTTTCTAATGGTCGGCTGAAACAGGTTACTTCAATCGTCTTGTTCCTGACTATGTGTAGTTACTCTGTGAATGTCTGTATCGGCGTCTTCACTAGACCTAACCCCAATGGGTGGCAAGCTCATTATTCTACCAATAGAAATGGCTGTCAAGGTTCCCCTGAATTTACTCTTTGGCGGAATAGGACTTCTTCCATAAGACCAATTAATGTTTCGCACCAATGCACTATCTGGCCGCTTGATGGTGAGGAACAAAGCTATTAGAGGGGACTTAAGATTGCACTTTCTGGACTTTTGTGATTTTTTAAGTTGCCAGCCCTATTTTTGCGCGCCAATCCTATCTGCCTTGTAGAACCCTCTCCCGACCGCATCTTGCTGGGTAAAGTTTACGCCCTGCAGTTTGAGCTGCCAGACGATTTCACCTTCCGGCGTAACCTCAACTATTCTAGTCGTCCCGGTAATTAGCGTATTGCCATTAGCCAAACGGTCAGCATCTCTCAATGGCCAGCTCCTTTGGTCAGCTATTGAATATTGCCAAACAATCTTACCTGTCTCTGGTTTGATTTCTACTGCTGCTTGAGGTTTACCGCTGTTTTGAGGCTGGCGATTGTGGTTTGCAGTGAGTAGATTCCCATTTGGAAGAATTTCTGGGTCATGCTGGTTGTCAAAAATTCCTTCTCCGATAGTCCTGACCACTTCTCCTTTTGCGTCGACTTCAACCACTACGTTGAAATTCCTCAGACTAATTAGCGTATTGCCGTTTGGCAGCCTTGAGACCGCATTTGTATGAGTCCAGCCTTCGTCAAAAATATTATCGTAAGGAGGTTTATCAAAGTAATTCTTGGCATGCCATGTCCAGACAACCTCGCCCTTTTGATTTACCTCTACAACCTGGGCATCACTCTTTTGGTCATTAAAACCAAATGCAAAAATGGTATTACCGTTGGGTAGCCGGTCAGCATCGTGAGAGATTTTTGGAGTCATGTATGACCAGATGGTCTTACCACTGCGGTCAATCTCATATACGCCGTTGCCAGGTAAAACGAAGAGGATATGGCCATTCGTCAATAACTCCACATCAAAACCGGGATTGTTATACTGCTTCAGGTTTGGGGGGACGAGATATTCCCAGACGATTTCTCCCAGCATGTTTATTTCAATTATTCTGGGTCTGTCCCTGTTATGATTATCGGCCAACAGTGTCGTGCCCCCCCACACCCTGTCCGGCTGATAGACATCTACAATAAGGTCCGGGGCTTTAGTCCCCTCCGGCATGAGAATTGATGTAGCACTAACACTGGCAACCTTCATATATTCGTTGCCGCTCTTGTCCACCGCCGTTACCGCGAAATAATAATTCGTTCCATCTTCAAGTCCGGTCACCTGATATCTGCAGGATGCAATGTCTTTTATCTGCTGGATAGCCTTCATACCAGTGACGTCTGCCATCTCTGCTTTGTTCAGATATACATTGTAGTGGTCGAAGTCTTCGTCTGTGCTCTTACCCCACCACAGGTTTACTCTCCTGTCATAGGCATTATTCACAATTAAGCCGGTTATGGCAGCAGGGGGTGTCGTATCAGATAGGAGCGTGGGTATTGACGATGGTGATGTCGATATCAGAACTGTCGGTGCCGGCGTCTCCGGGGTAAATGGAGGTGAAATGGGTAGTTTCGGGGTACAGCCTGGCAGTCCTGACAGTATTAGAGCCAGTACAATCAAATGACTCCACTTCATGTCTGTACCTCCCAAACCGTATTTAGGATGGCAAATGGCTGACATGCATTCATCATTATACTGGAAATGCCAGGTTGGTTGCATAGTCAATAACTCAAACCACTTAATTACTAAACGTTTCTCCCCTCAATTGCACAATGCGTCAGAATGTTACGACCAAATTGTTATGTTAAACCTACTTTTGACATCCTTAGAGCGGGGCCTTAGGGGTGGTGCTAGGCTTGGAATGGTAACGTAGCTCTTTCGAAACATCGTTAGTATTGATTCGAATCAACATTAATCGCACATTAAACAAGCTTTTTACGACGCTCCGATTAGGTGCTCTGTTTGCACTCATTAAGTAAATTCTGGAACTGTTAGCAATTAACTTCTCATAGAAGCCCAAACCGAACCAGGGGGTTCTCTTGACACGCGGTATTTCTCGTGTTTATAATGAATGAAAATTCATTCATTATAATAGTTAAACAAACATGTCGGATAGAGAATCCCGGAAAAAACAAACCACCGAACGGCGCCAGGAACAAATTCTGAATGCGGCCAGGGAAGTCTTTTCAAAGAAAGGCTATACCGCCGCCACGATTCCGGAAATCGCCACACGGGCTGGTATTGCCGTTGGCACCATCTATTTATACTACCCCAGCAAACGGGACCTTTTTATTGAGCTTCTGAAAAAGATTGGCCGTACCGTCGAGATGCAAAATACTATCGGACAGATGCCCGTAGCCGGATTTCCAACGGTTTTTAAAAACATCCTGCAAAACAAACTGGCTATCGCCCGCAGTACCAATATGTCCTCGTTCCTATCCCTCCTGGGAGATATCGAGCGTGAACCGGAACTCAAAGCACAGCTCGTACGGCAGCTTTTTCAGCCGGCAATTTCCCAGATGGAAGATTCTTACCGCAGCCGGGTGGCGGCCGGTGAATTCCGGCAGCTGGACCCGGCCGTCGCCGTTCGCGCGATGCCGGCGATGATTATCGGCCTGACCGTTCTCGGCAAGTTAGAAGGTGATGAAAGCCCGCTGCACCGCTTGCCGGAGGACGAATTAGCCGACCGGATAATTGATATCCTGCTGAACGGTCTGCTGAGCCGGGAAAGAAAAGATGAAAAGTAACCCGTCGGGAGGGTTAAAAGCTATCTCAATAACATCAAAATGAGGATGGAAACACAACATGAAAAAAAGAATCAGACTCATCGCGGTCATCGCGGTTATTATCGCAATAGCCGCATTCGTCGTACCGCGCTACGTAAACTCGGCGAGTACCGTTAACCCCTCCGGAATCGCGACCTCGGGGTTTATCGAGGCTACGGACGTCAGTATCGCCGCTGAAGTCGGCGGCCGTATTATCAGTATCGCCGCCGCCGAGGGCGACCAGGTTAAAGCGGGGGACATCGTAGTTAAGCTGGACGCCTCGCTTTTGAGCGCGCAAAAGCAGCAGGCGGCAATTAACCTGAATCTGGCAGAGGCGAACCTCGAACAATCGACTCTCGCCCGGGACAACGCCCAGAAAGCCTGGGAAAACGGCCGGGACGTGCAGCTTAAAATCGCTCAGGTAAATCTGGAAGAGGCGAACAACACCTTCACCAAGATAACTTATCCTTTTAGCTATTCCACCTTCGCCCTGGATATTCCGGCGGCGGTCGGCGCCATCAATGATGCGAAGGTTCAACTAAAACAGGCCCAGACCTGGCTTGCGGAAGGCCCTGCTTCGGACAATTACGCGAAGGCGCTGGACCAGTTCCGGCAGGCGCTGGACAACCTGACGACCGCCCAGGACAGACTCCAGCGGGGAGAAGGAGCGGACGTCTTCCTCAGCGGTAAGAACTCCTCGGCTGATTTCTGGACGCTCCGGACGGCCCAGCTGGAAATGAATAAAGCCCAGTTATCCGTGCAGAATACCGCGGCCGCCGTCGACCAGGCGCATACATCCTTCCTTCAGGCGACCAACGGAGTCGGAATCGCTCAGGAACAGGTAAAACAGGCCGAAGCCGCCCTGGAACTCATAAACGTCCAGATGGGCAAGCTCACAATCAGTTCGCCCATTTCCGGCGTCGTCGCGGCGAAAAACGTTGAAGTCGGCGAGATAGCCCAGGCGGGTGCGCCGGTGTTAACCGTGACGAAACTGGACAATGTGACCCTGACCGCCTACGTACCCGAAAGCCAGATTGGACTGGTCATGCTGGGACAGAAAGTGCAGGTGTCCGTGGATTCGTATGCCGGACAGGTTTTTAACGGCCATGTAACCTATATCTCGCCGCGCGCCGCATTCACACCCGGCAACATCCAGTTAAAAGATGAGCGCGAGAAAACCGTGTTCGCCGTCAAAATCAGCCTCACCAACCCGGATGAGAAGCTCAAGCCCGGTATGCCCGCCGATGCCACGATTATCACAACTTCCCAGGGATAAACCGCACATGACCACGAATACTCCAGCAATTGAGACGACGAACCTGCAAAAGCGGTACGGGAACGTGCTGGCCGTGGACGGGCTGGACCTCAGAATCGAACGGGGGGAAATCTTCGGGCTGGTGGGAGCCGACGGCGCGGGTAAAACGTCGACCATCAAAATGCTCTGTACCCTCTCTGTTCCCTCGGCGGGTAAAGCCAGCGTCCTGGGGCTGGACACCGTAAAACAGGCGGGCGGCATCAGGGAAAAAATCGGCTACGTGGCCGAACGGTTCAACCTGTACCCCACCCTCACCGTGGAAGAGAACCTGGATTTTTTCGCCAGGCTGCGCCGCATACCGCGCGAAGTGAGCGAACGACGGAAGAAAGAACTTCTGGAATTCTGCCGCCTCACACCTTTTCGCACGCGGCAGGCCGGGTTATTATCCGGCGGTATGCAAAAAAAACTGGCCCTCGCCGGCAGCCTGATACATGAGCCTGACGTCATTTTCCTCGATGAGCCGACCACCGGCGTTGACCCGGTCTCGCGACGTGACTTCTGGGTCATCATCGCCGGCTTCTTATCCAGAGGCATAACGGTACTGGTATCGACACCGTATCTTGATGAAGCCGAACGGTTTAATAAAGTCGCCTTCATGCACAAGGGTAAAATCATCGCCTGCGACACGCCGCAGAATTTGAAAATGGGACTGGGCGGTGAACTGCTCGAAATAAGCGCCACCCCGGTAAACAAAGCGGTCGCAGTCCTGAGGCAGGCGCATTTTCCCTCCGCACCCCAGGTTTACGGCGATACAATTCACCTGATGGTAGATGAAACCGGCAAAAATCACATCGAAGTCCAACGGCTGCTCAAAGAGTCCGGCATTCAAATCGAAAGTATCGAGCCAATATCCCCTTCTCTGGAAGATGTGTTTGTGACCCGGCTCACCGGGTTAGAGGCGCAACCCTCCATCCCAATCGGGCAAAATGGTGCGACCGGGCTGCGGGTAACAAGTGGCGAAACCGGCGAAACGGCTTTGAAAATATCGGACTTAACACGAAAATTCGGTAATTTTACGGCGGTCGACCACGTCAGCTTTGAAATAAAACACGGTGATATTTTCGGCCTCCTGGGTCCCAACGGCTCCGGTAAGACCACGACAATCCGCATGATTAACGGTCTCCTCACGCCGACATCAGGCAGTATCTCGGTACTCGGACAGGACCCATCGAAAGACAAAGGAGACTTACGCTTAAAAATGGGCTACATGTCCCAGAAATTTTCGCTGTATAACGAGCTTACGGTCGAGGAAAACATCAACCTCTACGCCGGTCTTTACGGACTTACCGCCTCCCAGCTTGCGGAAAGAAAAAATTGGGTGCTCGATATGGCCGGTCTTCGGGGCAAAGAGAAACTCAAACCCGCGGAACTATCCGGGGGCTGGAAGCAGCGCCTGGCCCTTGGCTGCACCATCATCCACGACCCGCAGATAGTTTTTCTGGACGAACCGACCTCCGGCGTCGACGCGCTTTCACGCCGCGCCTTCTGGGACTTCATCCAGGAACTGGCCGCCAGAGGCACCACGATATTTGTGACCACTCACTATATGGATGAAGCGGAGCACTGCAACCGACTGGGCATGTTCTATGAAGGAAAACTCATTGCTATCGGCAGCCCCATGCAACTAAAGACAGAGCGGGTAAAGGGTGAACTGCTGGAAGTGACAACCTCCGATTATGCGAAATCACTGGAGTTGCTGTTAGCGGATTCTCGCTACCGAGAAGTTAGCCTGTTCGGTAGCAGCCTCCATATTATCGTGGAAAACGCGGCGACGGCGGCTTCAGAAATAAGGAAAATTTTGGAGTCTGGCAACGTTTCCATCGAGAATATCAGCCGCCATCCTTTCGACATGGAGGATGTCTTCATTTCGCTGGTCGAAGAGTACGAAAAGCGAAAGACGGCGATAGCGACCTAATTAATCTCAATAAATAACCAAGGAGCACTACAATGTGGCAGCGTATTTTCAGTATCATCACTAAAGAAATCATCCAGATTACGCGGGACCGGCGCACCCTGATAATTATCATGGCCATGCCCTTAATTCAAATGGTCATGTTCGGCTACGTCTTCGGCACGGACATCAAGCATATTTCGATGGTCGTCTGGGACGCGAGCAAAACCGCGGAAAGCCGCGACCTGATTCAAAGTTTCAAGGCGACCGATAGCCTTTCCATTAACTACTATGCCACGGATTACAATGATATCACCCAGCGCATTGAATCAGGCGACGCCAAAATCGCCCTGGTCATCCCCCCCGACTTCGCCCTGAATTTGCACCGGGGCGAGACGGCGAACGTGCAGCTCTTCACCGATGGTTCCCAGCCCACCGTCGGCCTTCAGGCAGTGTCGAGCGCCACAGCGATTATTCAGGCCAGAGGCGCGGCCCTGATGAGCCCGACTCAGGCCAGGGCGGCCGCCTTACCCTTATCGCTTGAGTCGCGCATCTGGTATAACCCGGCCCTGCAGAGCTCGCTCTTTTATATCCCGGGTCTTATCGGGTTTATCCTGGGGTCAATCCTGGTCATGCTTACGGCTTTCTCCATCGTCCGCGAAAGAGAGAACGGCACCATCGAACAGCTCAATGTTTCTCCGTTACGCAGGGGAGAACTCATCGTCGGCAAGCTCGTGCCATACATATTCATCGCCTATGCCCAGATAATTTTAATACTCGTCACCGCCGTATTTGTTTTCGGTATGCCCATTCGCGGCAGTGTCGCATTACTGTTGTTGCTGGCCGCTCCTTTCCTCATGTTCTCACTCGGTATCGGCCTGATTATTTCCTCGGTGTCCCGTACCCAGATGCAGGCGACGCAGACCGCTCAGCTAATCATGCTCCCTTCCGTAATGCTCAGCGGTTTTATGTTTCCGGTTGAATCGATGCCATTGGTAACGCAGTGGCTATCAGCGTTATTTCCGCTAACATACTTTTTACGCGTTGTCCGTGGCATTATAGTAAAAGGGGTGGGTATCGAGTCATTGTGGCAGGAAACCATCATCCTGAGCGTAATGGGTGTTTTGAGCCTGGTGATAGCGGCACTGATGATGCGGAAGACTTTGAGCTAAAATATATAATCCGTCAATTTAAATAAGCCTGCGAACCTTTGGAAGCACTGGAAGTAGGATTGAAAAGACTAAAATTGGAAAAGATAATGAGTTTGGTCAAGTTTTCGTCCGGGAAAGCAGGTTTTAATCCATTCTTTTATGGTGTACGACACAAAATGTTTCCGTACCGTCCAGCTGATTTGAAATCTAACATAAGAATGGATTATCTATCAATTACACAGCGGTCCTTCGAGTTGACTTTGCCGAGCCTTCAACTAAATATACTTTTAGCCATTTTGTTTAAACACCACTTTAACCAGCTTAAGAATAAGACGATTCATATGAAGTACAGAAGAAAAAACCATCTTTTTCCTCCTCATTTTTATCGGGATTCTCTATTAACCTCGATGTTTTCTTAACAATTCCTTAATAATTGTCCTATAATATTATGTAAATATTTCTCTTTATAGAGCCAATCATGTCAGGGAAAAAAATTCTCATTGTCGATGATGACAAAAAAACGGTAGAACTGGTTAAACTCTACCTGACCCGTGATGGGCACAAAGTCTTGACGGCTTATGATGGTAATGAAGCCCTTCGTTTGGCCAGAGAGGGTCGGCCTGACCTTATCGTTCTCGACCTCATGCTGCCCGGAATCGACGGGCTCGAAGTCTGCCGTACCCTTCGGGAAGAATCAGAGGTGCCTATCATCATGCTTACCGCCAGAACTACCGACGACGATAAGCTTAAAGGTCTCGATACCGGTGCCGATGACTATGTTACGAAGCCTTTCAGCCCCAGGGAGTTGGCTGCCCGGGTGATGACCGTTCTCAGGCGGCTGCCGGGTGAGCGCGGCCCGACTGAAATCAAGTACGGTCATCTCACCGTAAACTTTGTAAAACACCAGGCGTTTCTCCAAGACCGCTTACTTAATTTAACGGATGTCGAGTTCAGGATACTGGGGGTTCTGGTCAAAGAACCGGGCCGGGTCTTCAGCCGGGCGCAGCTCATCGAAAGAGCATTGGGATATGATTTTCAGGGGTTTGACCGCACAATTGATGTTCACATCTTGAATCTGCGTCGCAAAGTAGAACCGGACCCGAGTAATCCAAAGTATATAAACACCATCTATGGTGCCGGGTACAAGCTTTCCGAGGAAAGTAATGATACATAAGCTGCAATTCCGTCTCTTCCTGGCTTTTGCCATCGTGATACTGGTTGCCGTCGGTGCGGTTTATTTCTTTGTCGGCCAGATGGCGGGAAATGAAGTCCAGCGTTTCGGCGAACGGAACGAACAGGCACGCTTCAGCCGGGTTGAATTTGAACTTTACAGCTATTACCGTGACCACAACGGCTGGGAGGGAATCCAGTCTTACGTGGCGCAGTGGGGAAACCTGTACGGCAACCGTATCATCGTGACGGACAATAGTGGCACGGTCGTGGCGGATTCGGATGAAAGACTGCTGGGTGAATTCTATACGGCTCAAGTTCCGGGCCGGCGTCTTTCTTCTCCGACGGAAGAAAATCCGGTCGGGTTCCTGTACATTAATCTCGCACCGGGTTCAGTTCCCCCTCCACAACCGGGAAATTTCCCCAAACCACCGGGCGATTTTCCTTCACCCCTGAGTTTATTTGATTCGATAAACCATTTCTTACTGCTGGGAGTGTTATTATCGATTGGCATTGCCCTCCTGTTGACTTTTTTCCTTTCGAACCGGATTTCCGCGCCGGTAAAAGCACTGGCGTTGGCGGCCACCCGTCTCGAAAAGGGGGATTTGGCGCAGCGTGTTCAGTTTAAAGATAAGGGTGAAATCGGCGAACTGGCGGAGGCCTTCAACTCCATGGCCGGTGAACTGGAACGGTCGGATAAAGTGCAGCGCAACATGATTGCGGACATTGCCCACGAGCTCAGGACTCCGCTGGCAAATATAAAAGGCTACTTAGAAGCGATAAGCGACGGGGTAATCAAGCCGGATTCCGATACCATCGGCTCTCTTAATGAAGAGGCAGCGCTATTATCTCGCCTTGTGAGTGACCTCCAGGAACTCAGCCTTGCCGAGTCCGGTGCCCTTAAGTTCGACCGCCGGGTCCAGGACGTCGCCGATGTAATCAGGCAAGCGGTGGCCATCGAGCAAACAAAGGCAGCGGCCAAAGGAATATCGCTCGCGGCCAGTCTGCCCCAGGTTTTGCCGCCGGCAAATATCGACTCGCAGCGAATTAGCCAAGTGCTGCGCAACCTGCTGGAAAACGCCATTACCCATACCGAAAGCGGCGGGGACATCACGGTTTCGGCGTCAAGACAGGATAACCTGATAGCAGTCAGCGTCGCCGATACGGGCGAAGGTATACCGGCCGAAGATATTCCACACCTTTTCGAGCGGTTCTACCGGGCGGACAAATCACGTACCCGGGTAACCGGCGGCAGCGGGCTGGGGCTAAAAATTGCGAAAAGCCTGGTGGAAGCTCACGGCGGGACGATAAACGTTGCGAGCGAAACCGGTAAAGGCAGCTGCTTTACATTCACGATTCCGATTACAAATTAACACTCAATATTGACCGAAAAACTTAAAGCTTTTCCTCACTAAAAGTTACCTTCTCGCAACAGGGGGAGAAAAACGAATTCTCCTCCTGCTCATTTTTATACGGCGAATCAAACTATAACTGCCGGAATAACGGCCTTCGATTTCTTTTTAGAAACGCGATGTACAAGTTTCCAAACAAAAATAATAGCTTCATGTCACATCAAACTGTCATTGCCGGGCTTCAGCCAGAAGGTTCACTTGTACTTGCAGTCCGAGTGCAAGCAGCCTGAAGGCTTGACCCGACAATCCAGGGGGAAAATCCATTTCCTCCTTTTGTCCATATCTCAACTAGACAATGCGTAATTCATAACTGCCGGAAGAAAAGCGCTCGATTTTTTCATTGCCTTCGATATTTTCGTTCGGGCATCCAAATCCCTTTTAAGGTTAACAATTACTTAATAATTTGCTGCGATACTATGACACTAGAAGCTAAGTCACATCTAAGGTTGCGCTTAAAACACCAGCTTCTTGAAAAAATATAACGAAATCGGGGCAAGAAAGGGACTCAGATGAAGAAAACAAAAGTCTTGAAAATGGGAATGGTTGCACTCGCACTTGCGGTTACAATTACCCTTGCCGGCTGCTCTTTCGGGTCGAGCAGCGCCACGACGTTGCCGCCGACAACGGCAACGGTCACAAAAGGGGATATCACGACCTACATCACGGCCAGCGGCAACCTCTCATACCCCGATACCCAGGATGTGCGTCTGGAAATAGGAGGCACGGTATCCCAGGTGCTGGTAAAGGCCGGGGACATGGTAAAACAGGGTGACGCCCTTGTCCGGCTGGATGATTCCGACGTTAAGGACAATATCGCTTCCATTCAGCTCAACATCAACAATCTGCAAATCTCCCTGGAAAAAGTGGTCAACAAGTACCGGCAATTGATATACCCGTACACGTTTAAGACCTTCGCCATAGACATCCCCGATGCGGTCGTTTCCATTACCGAAGCGGAACGCAAGGTAGAAGATGCCAGGAATAAGCTCTCCCAGACAAACGGGGCCGAGCAGACGGCGGTCGCAGCACACGAGCTTTTATTAGCCCTCCAGGACCTTGATGCCGCTACCGTTAAGCTCACTTTCGGACAGGGCGACACGATATACCAGCGTGCCGCCACCGGTGCCGTTTCCCTGACCGGCACCAAATTCTGGGATTTAAGGTCGGCGCAGCTTGACGTCGATACCGCTCAGGCCCAGCTGGACAATGCGAAAAATGACCTGGCAACCGCCCAGGCCGACCTGGATAAAACGGTGGTCAAAGCTCCTTTTGACGGTCTCATCACCAATGTGGCGGCAACCGAGGGTGCTATCATGACCCGGAACAATGTTGCCGTTACCATGACCAACCCTAATAAACTGGAGGCTGACATCCTGGTCAGTGAAACAGATATATCTAACGTCAAGACGGGGGGCAGCGCCACGATAGAGGTCGATGCTCTTTCTGCCCTCACCGTGCCCGCAACCGTTACGTATATCAAACCGACCGCTACCATTTCGAGCGGCGTCGTAAACTACAGCGTAAAAGTTGAAATCACTCCTTCAAACAGCACAGCTTCCGCAACAACAACCTCTAACTCCACCGCATCTTTCTCCAGTCTGAGGGAAGGCTTATCCGTTACGGTCAATATCTTAAAAGAAAACAAACATAATGTACTTCTGGTACCAAGTAAAGCAATTACCAAACAGGGAACGACTGCTTCCGTCCAGGTACTGAAGGACGATGGTACTAAAGAGACAAGAATTATCAAGACCGGGGTAAACGACAGCCGTAATACCGAAGTGACCCAGGGGATTAATGAAGGTGAGAAAATAGTTGTCCAGAGTACAACCAGCACGGCCAGCACCACTGCTAAAAGTGGAACTACGAGCGGCGGAGGAATGGGTGGACTGGGTGGCGTAATTAGTGGCGGACCCGGTGGGCCATAGGAAGGTAACACAGATTGATGCAGAGGGAGGTAAGTCCACATGATACGGTTTGAGAATATCGTAAAAGCCTACCCGCTAGGCAGTAAAAGGCAGCTCGTTGTCCTCAAAGGAATAAATTTGAATATCGAGGCGGGGGAAATGGTCGCCGTCATGGGTCCCTCCGGTTCCGGTAAGTCAACACTTCTCAACATCGTGGGATGCCTCGACCGACCGACTTCTGGAAGCTATACCCTGGACGGGCGGGAGGTGAGCAAACTCAGTTCCGGTGAACTGGCGAAGGTCAGAGGACAGAAAATCGGTTTCATCTTCCAGTCTTATAACCTGCTCCCACGTATTTCGGCAGTTGCCAACATTGAACTGGGGCTTACCTACGCCGGGGTGAGCGATGGAAAGCTGGCAAGGGAAGCCCTGGCGATGGTGGGGCTGGCAGAGCGCGCCAATCACAAGCCGACGGAGCTATCCGGCGGCGAACAGCAAAGAGTCGCCATCGCCCGGGCGCTCGCCAAAAAACCCTCCATTGTGCTGGCGGATGAGCCGACCGGCAACCTGGATTCGAAATCGGGCGGCGAAATCATGTCCATGCTAACCGGTCTCAACAAGCAGCAGGGTATCACCATGGTGATTATCAGCCATGATATCAATGTTGCCAACCAGTGCCAGCGCATCATCCGCATCAGAGATGGTGAGCTTGTAAACGGAGATAAATAGCGATGAAGAAGTTCTTTGAACCAGTGGCCTCAGCCTGGGGCGGCATCATCACCCACAAGCTGAGAAGTTTCTTAACCATCCTCGGCGTTGTTATCGGCGTCGGTGCCGTTATCACCCTCATGGCCGTCGGCCAGGGTACCTCGAGCTCGATCCTCTCGAGCATCCAGGGACTGGGGTCAAACCTGCTTTTCATTAGCGCCGGATCGTCAACGGTAAGCGGTGTCCGTACGGAAGCCGGGAGTTCGGCCAGCCTGACACTTGAAGACGCCGAAGCAATCCAGTCTGATGTATCCAATATTGTAGCGGTTGCTCCGTATTCATCATCCAGCGCCCAGGTCATCTACGGCAGCCAAAATATGTTCGGCCACATCACCGGGATTACCCCGGAGTATCAGACGGTTTACGACCTGAAAGTTACGGACGGCGATATCATTTCCGAATACCAGTACCAGTCAGCGCAGAAGGTCGCGGTCATTGGGGCAACGGTCAAAAGCACCCTTTTCGGCGATGATGAAGCGGTGGGTAGTAAAATCAAGGTCGGAAAGACGGTGGTGCAGGTTATCGGCGTGCTCGAGAGCAAAGGCCAGACGATGATGGGAGCCGGGGATAACTCAATCCTCATGCCCCTGACTACCACCCGGCAGGTCTTTTCACAGCAACGCAATTCACAGGGTAAGTATATCGTCAACTCAATATCGATCTCGATTACCGACCAGAAATACTCGGCGGAGGTCATAAGCGAAATCACTTCGGTCCTGCGCGAGCAGCACCAGCTCGCTACGAGCGACAACGCCGATTTCACGATAACTTCCCAGGAGGATATCATTAAGACGATTTCCTCGGCGACGAGCAGTATCACGCTGCTCCTTGGCGCCATCGCCGGGATTTCACTGCTCGTCGGCGGCATCGGCGTCATGAATATCATGTTGGTATCGGTCATCGAGCGGACAAGGGAGATAGGCATCAGGAAAGCACTCGGCGCTCAAAACTGGGACATCTGGCTCCAGTTCCTGGTTGAGGCGGCCTTTTTAACCCTGACGGGCGGACTTATCGGCATCGGTATGGGCTACGGGGCGTCGTATTTTGTCAGTCAGTACAGCACGATTACTCCGGTTATCAGCGTGAATAATATCATCCTGGCGGTATCCGTTTCTGTCGGCATCGGGCTGTTCTTCGGCTTTTACCCGGCCTGGAACGCCTCGCGCCTCAGCCCCGTTGAGGCATTCAGAGCGGAATAAACACGCATTTTTTTCCTCATATGAACAAACGAAAAAGGCCGTGGGAAAGGATACCACGGCCTTTTTCAATTCCCGGAGGGAACGGAACCAGCGAAATTACCAGGCTATTCCCAACACAATACCATTAAATTGTTAAGAACCTGTTAAGGATACCTATTTCACTTTTCTTCATTCTCATTCGAGAAAAACTTGCATACGGGATTAAATAACTGACAGTACTCCACCAACATAAATTTGAATAGATAGACCCTTTGTCGGACGTCGATAAATTTCAAATACTTACTATTCATCTTCATCGTGGTGGAGTACTAGCTCTGCGCTGATGGCTGACTGCTATTACTCCGGTTCTCCGCCTGAGGCAAACCCCTTGGTAAGGGGCTTAGCCTTAACAAATGCTTAATATTCTTCTGCTATTCTCGAATAAAAAGGAGGTAATCATGGGAAGCAGGATAAATCTGGCTTTGATTCTAACGATGGTCTTGACGCTATTCGTCTCAGGCGCTTTCGGTTTTTACTACTACCAGTCTTCCGGGACAATTGCTGAGCGGAATGCCACTATTGCCACAAAGGAGGGACAAATTACTTCATTAAACTCGCAAATCACCTCAATAAACTCCCAGATGTCCTCACTTCAGGGTAATTTAACTGCGGCGAACTCCCAAATTTCATCGCTCCAGACACAAGTTTCGACGCTACAGACACAGGTAACAACGGCAAACACCCAGGCTTCTTCAATACAGAATTCTTTGACCTCCGCCAACTCCCAGATTGCCACGCTCCAGAGCCAGCTTGCCGCCGCGAATTCGCAAATTACCGATTTACAGACGCAGAACGCGAACCTTTAAAGCATCAACAGCCTGTCCCAGACGACCGTCGCGGCAAGCGGCTACACGCTGAGTCAGGCGGCGGCTCAGGAGACGACCGTTGCCTATTTTACCGCCAATTACGCGGGCTATATCCTGGTCTCCGGCTACAGCTCCTCCGCCACCGGCTACGTCAGGGTAACGGACAGTTATAGCTCATATCCACACAACGATACACATTATTCATTTGGGACGGGCAGTTCAATACTCGTTCCTGTTCTTCCGGGAACGGTTTATGTCTATTTCGGGAACACCGATGCTTCCGGGACGATAACTGCCACAATTACCGTTACTTACTATTATTAATCCGGCCTGTGCGGGTGATTCGATAAAAACTGATGTAGAGGAGGTGGAATGAAACAAAATGAAATTAAAGCTCATTTTCTAAGGTAGATTAAAAAAACTGGTTGAGATAGTAAATAAAAGAAATCATAAGGAGGTTAACGCAAACAGATGTCTAACAAAAACAAGTTTCTCATCGCCGCCGGGCTGGCGTCTCTGCTCCTTATCGTGGGAGCCGGCGCGACCGTAATGGCCGCCGATTCATCAACGCCAACCCCACCACCCGCCGTCAAGCAGGATGACGTCCTCAATGGAACCGCACGAATTCTTGGTATTTCGGCTGATACGCTGACAAACGCATTCAAGCAGGTACAGGACGAAATAAAAAGCAAGGCGCCGGCACCCGACGATTTTTCCAGCCGTGTCGCTAAAATCCTGGGTATTTCCGTTGACACGCTGAGTAATGCTGAAAAACAGGTTCGGGAGGAAATGAGGGACAAGACACCGACTCCATCCAGGGAGAAAACACCGGCTGCACCCGACGACATGATAAGCCGTGTTGCCAAGATTCTCGGTATTTCGAGCGACACTTTGAAGAATGCCCAGAACCAGGCACGGCAGGAGATGCAGGCGGAGATGAAGGCCAAAACGCCGACTGCGCAGGATGATTCATTGAATAAGGTTGCTCAAATCGTCGGAACTACCAGAGAAAAACTGATTGACGTCATACAGCAGGCGGAGAAAAAAGTAAGCGAAAAAAACTTTAACAACCAGCTGAGCCAAGCCGTTCAAAATAATACCATCACCCAAGATGAAGCAAACCAGATAAAAGACTGGCTGACGAAGAAGCCACCCGCCCTTGATAAGCTTCCCAAATTTGCCGGCTTTGGAGGTATGAGGGGATTCGGTGGCATGATGGGTCCGGGTGATTTGAGAAGTCAGGGAACAGGTCCTGGCTTCGGCGGTGCTCCGGTTTTCGGTGGCGGCGGGAACTTCGGGAATGGGCCTGAATCCACCCAACTTCCCACCAAATAGTAAAATCAAATAACTTGATTGAGAGTTGAGGTTATCGGGTTAAAAGGAGAGGAAGCGGTAGAAGCTTCCTCTCCTATTTTGGTATTCTTTTAGCCAATGAATTTATGGTAACTTTTCATCGGAATGTGATTGAACAACTCGATGTTTCGTGCAATACCGGCTGAACATTCAGATGTAATGTGTCCTGCGTAAGTTGCGAGAGCAATTGCGATGCTCGCTAACGTAGCCTTTTTATCTCGTAAACCACCATGACTTCAGCGTCGGGGCAACAGCGATACGTGGTATCCTTGTCCTTATCCCAAGGTTGTTCACCACCAAGCCAGAGAATTCTGATGGCAGGAGCTATGGAAGCATAAGCATCTCCACACATGCCAGGCGGGGTTTCTCCATTTTCTATGAGCCAGCTATCCCCCGGTTTGAAGCCCCGGCCGCATTTGCCTTTGGTTATTGATTGCACGGTCACTTTAACCTTATAACGAGTTGCCATAGACACCTCCACTAATGACTAAGCCATGTTTTCTTCAGCAAGAATACTCTTACTCAGACCATATTTTCAAATCCATGTGAGGATTTCCATGGAAAGTCCACTCGCAAGTTTTTGGCAGATGTGAAACTATCGTAGCTTCAAGGCCGACCATCTTGTAACTCTCCCAAACAGGCCGTGCAGCCCAAAATTAGAACCTTTTAGCAGGGTCTTTCCCTACGATTATCCAGGTGAATCCATTTTTGGCCTAGTCACAAATTGACGGAATGTGCAGTGGAAGTCTGTCGGTGTTATGATGGAGATGGAGCAGACGCCGTCTCTCTGAAACAACGATCAGTTAGCTTGATGGTGTTTGGGCGTTAGCCTTGGCCCTTGCAAACGCGTAGCAAATATAAATCCTTTAAGCCAGACCAAGCTGTTCAATATATGGAACTTTATATAGAACTTTCGGGGCAACTTTTACCTTTGAATAAGCTTTTGGAATCCCCTTAGGAGGGCCTTGGGGGACAGTTCCCGAACACCTGTTGAGAAAAGGGGCTGATTCAAGAATTGCATCAACTGTTGACGTCATGTTAACAGAGCATTTTAACTAAACCCCTTGAATTTTGGCCATTGGTTATAGCCAATAGACGGGTCATTTGACTTATAGGAATTGATATATTCAATTTCCAATTCATTAACTTCGCGGTCTGAAACTTCGCGGTCTGAGGCTGTTTCGGAATCCCATAAAATCTCCTTCTTTATTGTATAGTTACGTCTTTGCTCTCTTGTGAAATCTTTTTCAATAACTTTACTATCAGCACTACCAAAATAATTAATGCTGTCAGTAAGGTCCTTTCCAATATATATTTTACCGTTCGGATACGTAATCTTGTAAATAGCTTTCATTTATAGTG
>Ga0315295_10001233_pt1 | contig 22029 bp, 17 predicted proteins | sample YL17G14_0_MG_FD_204453 | JGI IMG/M metagenome (GOLD analysis project Ga0315295, IMG submission 204453) | Sediment microbial communities from Yellowstone Lake, YNP, Wyoming, USA - YL17G14_0 | ecosystem: Environmental > Aquatic > Freshwater > Lake > Sediment | place: USA: Wyoming | collected...
GTTTGAAGGAGAAGACACGGTCCTCCACTGTCTCCTCATAGGTGCCGAGGTCCTTTCCCGGTCCTGCTTCTTTAAGTTGACGCCATTCTTGCCACCGTTTCTCATCGTCGAACCCACCACCCCATTTCATGCCTTCCCGCATATCGCTTGTTCGGCCGTCTGAGAGTTCATATTTGTATTCATGCGTTCTCATCTCAACGGTACCGTTCATCATCGTTTCTTCGACCCTGAGCAACTTCTTCTTGCCCTGTTGGCTCAGGATCTTCATCTCTTCCAGATCGTTTCGGGTTTGCTCCACATCAGTTACATCGTCCTTGTCCATTGTGATGAAGCCCTCGCCTAACCCTCCTTCGCCATCTTCGCTGTAGAAAATGTGCCGAGTGCCGTCATCGGATTTGCCCCAGTAACGGATCCTTCCAATATTTACACCCACAACAGATATGGCTCCGAGGCCGATCACAATGGCAAGCACCGCAGCTACTTTCCACGCTCTTTTTCTAACGAACATCGTCTGTCTCCTTTCTATTCTGTTGAGAATCTGCCGGCGCAACTGTCGTCGATGCTGTTCAGAAATATGTTCCGGCAGAGCAACACCTTTGAGGTGTCTATCAATTTTCTCAATATTCTTGTTCATGGTTCTGTTCCTAACTATTCCAGCAACACGCCCCATCGCTCCAGGATATCCTGTAGCCGGGCCAGCCCGCGGTGCAACTGGGATTTGATTGTGCCTTCTTTTGATCCGGTGATCTGGCAGATTTCCGCGATCGCCTTATCCTCGAAGTAGCGCAGGATGATCACCGTGCGATGCTTCGGTCTCAGCTCCAGCAGTGCTTTGTAGAGCAGGCGATACTGCTCGGCTTGCGCCATGCTGTCGCCGGCTGATTGTTCGGCGGCCTTAGTGTCGCCGTCCGGCTGGAGGCTAACGAGCTTGACGCGTTTTTGCCGGCGCCAGTACATTCGCACCTCATTGGTGGCGATGCGATAGAGCCAGGCCCGGAAAAAAGAGACCTGCCGCCAGCGGTATCTCGCCAGATGCCGGAACGCGGCCAGAAAGACGTTCGACGTCAAATCCTCAGCCACGGTGCCGTCGAAGGTACAATGGTAGATGTAGCCGAGCACCTCGCTGTAGTACTTGTCATAGAGCCTTCCGGCGGCCTGGGTGTCGTGCCGGGCCGCGGCGACCAGCGCCTGGTCTTCGTCAATTGAATCGATCCGAGATCTCAGGGGGCATTCCAGCGCGTCGTCTGCCATTCTGCTGCTCCGAAGTCAGTCTTCACCCATTATAATGCACAGACACTGCAAAGGTTGCATTTTCGTAGAGACTCGGGCGCAATAAAAAAGCCGAGCCTACAATCGGCCCGGCCTGTTGGAAACCGCTTCTGTTTACAGGTTGCGCATATCTTTGTAGTCCGGCGGGATATTCGGTTCGAAGATACTTGGGTCCAACTCCATGTCCCACTGGAACTGGTCCATCACGCACTCCGATGACATCGTCTTCCCCTCCGCCTCCGCATGGATTTTCACCTCGAATAGGACCGGGTAATTCGTTCTTGCATCGACCCACAATCGCATTTCCACGTCCAGACGGCTGACTGGTCCAGGCAGAGGCCCCAGGCAAGCCGGATCGGTTGTCTCGATGCCCTCGCACAACACCCCGTCGATGGCTTTCTGCCCGAGTATCCTGTGCTCGCAGGACAGGATCGTCTGCACCAGATACTCAGCGTTAATCCAGTCCCCATGCTTTTCCAGGAATCCTCCCTTGCTCGGCGTAAATGTGCGGGACATGTAGTGCTTGTGTGTATGATTCACGAATGTGGAAGTTTTTGTTTCGAGGTCTTTGTAGTAGGTCTGGGTGATCTGCCCACCTTTGTAAGTGTCTGTTCGAGAGTGTGTGGGTGAGAAGTACTTGATTGAATAGTCATCTTCATTGGACTGGAAGGAACTGGTCTCCCTACAGCGGACGACGTTGCCACGGCTGGCTTGGACCTTCTGGGCGACGTCGGCCCAGACGACGCCGGAAGTCTTCTCGGTGCCGATGAATTCAAACAATCCCAGGACGATTACGGCAATGACCACCGCCGCAGCGGCTAATTTTACTATTCTGCTTTTCATAATTGTTCTCCCTATCTTCGGCTGGATAAGGGCCGATGGTTTTCCGGATTCGGCCAGCGCATGCAGCATGTCTTGGCGCACCCGCTGGTCCATCCGGGCACTGGTCTTGTCTGATAGATTTTCAATCAAGCGTTCTATGTTCTCTGCCGGTCTCATTCTTCCACCTCGCTATTTAACAGTGACCGCAGTTTGTCTAATCCGTACCGATATCGGCCGTGAACCGTGCTGACCGAGACGCCTTGCAGCTTCGCGATTTCCCGCAATTTCATTCCGCCTCTAACGTGCAGCAGAACGGCCTCACGCTGCTCGTACGGAATCTGACGCAGGGCCTGTCTCAGTCGCGTCAATTCCTCCACTTCTGCTGCCTGCTGCTGCGGACTACGTGAACCGGCGACAGGTGGATTCGCCGAGTCTAAAGCCTCGGCTTGGCGCGTCTTGGCCCGTATTCGGTCCCGTGCGCGGTTGCTGGCGCAGGTGGCCAAGTAGCCTTTGAGACTTCCGGTGAGCGCAAACGTCCCGGCCGAACGGACAAAGGCAACGAAAACGTCGTGCACAACGTCCTCCGCCTCGGCCTGTTCGCTCAAAAGTCCTTTTGCCAGTGTCAGCAGATAGTCTTTGTACTTGTCATAGACCCGGCACATCGCGTCTCTGTTGCCGCGCCTGCATTTCAAAACAAGCAGCTTGTCTTCCAGCATGTAAGGCACGCCTCATTGCTTTGACTGTAACGATCGTTCCTACATAATAACGAATAAGCGGCATCCTTTTACATAAATGAAGCTCATTTTTTCTTTCGTTGTGCCGGCGTGGATCCGGAAAATCTCATCTTCTCCGTAAACAGCGCATAAAAAAGCCGGGCGCATCGCTCGGCTTTTGCTGGTCTTTTACGAATAAGGCGATCAAAAGGTTTTCTCAGATTCCCCCGTCAACGACGTATCGCTTGGCCGGATTGTCGTTCCGCACCGCAAGGTTGAATTTCTTGATTTGTCCGCCGTTTAGTTTGATTTCATACGGCACGAACCACCCGGCATAATTACCGGACTTGAATGGTTCTCCGATACTAATAATCTCTATGCCGCCGAGGTAATTCTTGATTCGCTCGTCCACTGCGGAGGCCGACCAGAACTTCAGTAATTCGTCCCAGTTCTCATCTGCACAAGCCTGAAAGAAGGCCGTCGCCGTTTCCTTGGGACCCATCTGCTGATACTTCTCATTGTCCGCCAGCTCCTTCGGCTCCCCAAACCAGATCACATCGTCGGAAAGCTCCAGCGTGAACAGCGCCGGGTCAATATCCGGGTTATATTTAATCTCGGTTATCTGCAACACCAATACATCCTCTGCATTTGTGTGTACATAGACCTCCAGCGTCTCCAGTAGTTTAGTCTGGGCGTCAAATGTGTAGATTCTGCGGTTGTCGGAGTCAGAGATGGATTTGTTCCTGAGCCAATCATTGGTGAAGTCTCCCTGCGCTTTGGCCTCTACGCTGACGAGTAGCTTGTCCCTTCCATCCATGCCTTTTTCGTGGGTCAGCAGCAGTTCTGAGCTTTGCTTTTGGGCGAGCTGAACTTCGCTGTCGAGAACCTTGTTCACATCCAACAGCGGTTTCAACCATCCGACAAATCCAGTATTGATTCCACCTTTGGCGGCGTGATTCGGGCGGATCAGCAGCAGCGAGGACGCGCCGTCCATGACGACCACCCGTCCCGGCTTTTCGATGCGCCATTTGCCCTGGGGCGTGCCGTCAAATTCCTTCCACATCTCATTGGTGACGAAATCGTAGTTCAGGCCGATCAGCTCGAAGTTGTCATGCGGAATTGTGCGTATCTGCGCTTTGATATAAACCGAGCGTAGATGCGATGCAGCCTCAGCGGCGTCGGTAAGAACCTGAGCGGCGGCGGATGGTATCGATTTGTCCCAGAGATTGATGGACAGCACGACGGCGATGATGATGACCGCTGCGGCGGCTATTTTTGTGATTGTGCTTGTCATGAAGAGTCTCCTTGTCTTGAGCGGGCTTGGCGAAACTTGCCTGCCGGCCCGCGAGGTTAACATGTGCACGGCGTCCGGGTGCTGCTGTTTCCACTGGTCAAAGTCCGTCCGTGGTTTTTCCGAGCCGATTGTTTCACTCAGCGCTTCATCAAGCCACTTGTCATTTTCAGGACGTTCCATGATCGTCTCCCGTCAAACCGTCTCGTTTCAAATACGCTGCTACTTTCCGTTTTGCCCGAATGAGCCGGCCGTTCACGGCCTGGGGCGAGAGATCCAGCACCTGCGAGATCTGGCTTTGCGAGAATCCGTCGAAGTACCGCAGGACAATCAACTCTCGCTCGGCCTCCCGAAGACTCCAGACGGCCCGGCGAATCGCCTCCTTGCAGTCCGCCGAATCGTTCGCGTTCGGTGCGGCGTAATCGTCGCTCAGGACGGCCGGCCTGACCTTCTTGGCTCGCAGCATCTGACGCGAGATGTTCCGGCAGATGCCCGCCAACCAGGCCGCGAATCTCTCTGTACTTTTCAAGCTCTCTATATCCCGGCAGGCCGCTGCGAAGGTTTCCTGTGCCGCATCCTCCGCCAGGTCACGGTCCGCCAGCATCGAGTACGCCAGCGCCACCATTGGGCTGTGATAACGCCGGTAGAGAGCACCGAAGCTTTCCAGATGGCCATTCCGGGCTGCTTCAACTAATTGTGTCTCTGAATTCAAATCCACAAATCCACCATTCAAAGAACCGTAGGATATCCTTGTCCCTTCAACTGGCTCTGGACGCCGCCGAACACAAGCGTCCGTTAGTATAGTGTAATTCCGCGCCCGAAATGTGCGCGGAAAATTCGCAGTTTTTTGAAATCCGATTGGGTGGCAGCCTTCCCTAAGGGAGGGATGGCTATTCTGGCCGGATCTTCTGATGTCCTGATGTCCTGATCCTCTGATACCCACCATGCCCTACGTAGTTCTACGTATTTTTGCGTTCTCGCACCGGTTTTGAGGCTTTTTTTCTTGCATTTTCGGGCGGCGCCGGCCACAATAACGATAACCGAAGCGGGATTGTGCAGCGTTGATATGCAGCGATTTGTTCCTATGGTCCGGCAGACCGAGCAGTTATTCTGTCGAGATTGATTATGCGTCTTGCCATCCCCGCGAAAGGGCCTGTCATGCGCCGCGTAAAGGGATTTAGCACAGGTAACATGGGCAAATGCGGTTCTTTGCCTTGCGGTTCAGCTATGGGCTCTCGCGAAGTGAAAATAGCAAATAGTAAATCGTCAATCGTAAATCCCAAAGCTTTCACGCTGATCGAGCTCTTAGTGGTTATCTCCGTTATTGTGCTTTTGATGGCGCTGTTGCTGCTGGCTTTACAAAGAGCAAGAAATCACGCCAGAGCGGCCGTCTGCCAGGCGAACCTCAAGCAGTGGGGGACCGTACTGGCGCTTTACGTTGACGAGAACGAAGGACGGCTCCCGATACTGGATGGCGGGACGGTTCTCTGGTTCTTTCGGGGATCGTGGCTGCCGGAATGGGACCCCAACAGACCTCGCGTCTTCCAGAAGGTCGTCACGAAGGGCATCGCCTGCTGCCCGCTGGCCGTCAAAGTCAGGCCGGGCCCCACAACGGGCCTTAGCCGTGGCTCAGGTCCCTACGGGTCGTACGAAATAAGGTGGGCGGCCGGCTCAACCTTTGAGGCATGGAAAATTACGAGCCCCCCTCCGCCGTTTCGCGGCAGCTACGGCTTCAACGTCACGGCATTTCCTAAGAGCATCCACACTTTTTTATCCAGGGGCCAGGCCAATATCCCGGTGATTCTCGATAGTCCCAGTCGTATGGGCAGGCATCGCAATACCGATCCACCGCCGCGGCGGGAGGCCAGCGGGATGGAGACCTTCTGTATAAACAGACACAACGGGTACATCAACGGCCTGTTCATGGACTGGTCCGTCAGGAGAATCGGACTCAAAGAGTTGTGGACATTGAAATGGGACGATCAGTCTGACACGGCGGGTCCCTGGACGAAGGCCGGCGGGGTGCAGCCGGAAGACTGGCCGAAATGGATGAGACGATTTAAGGATTATTGAAGAGAGAATACAGGACACAGAATACAGGATACGGAAAGAAGGGCATCAGAGAATCAGGGGATCAGGGAGTGGGTATCAGAAGATCAGGGAATCAGAAATCCGCGATTTCAATTTCGTGTTCGTTCGTGTTAATTCGTGGTCATGTTCATTAGAGCAGGCACGATATCATGGGCAAGCCAAAAGCATTCACGCTGATCGAGCTGTTAGTGGTAATCGCTATCATTGCGCTTTTGCTGGCGCTGCTTTTCCCAGTGCTCCGCAGCGCCAAGGAACGGGCCTATCGGACGGTCTGTCAGAGCAATCTGCGGCAGCTCACCTTAGCGTGGACCGCCTACGCCACCGAATACGACGGCAAGCTCGTCGATGGCATGGCCTTCCAGTGGAGTCGGAGCGGACGTTATACAGTGACAGGCTGGGCTGGCTTTGCCTTTTTCCCTCTCAGCCGTCACACCCGGACCGACGTTATTAACAGCAGTGACGACAGCAAAGGCGCCCTGTGGCCATGGATCAAGGACGTGGATATCTACCGCTGTCCGCGAGGACTGCCGGGGCATTTACTGACGTATGCCATCGTCTCCTCCGCAAACGGGGCCCATGTGGAAGGGACATTCGTGCCGGGCTACAAGGGCGTGGCTCTTAGCGGCGACGATATGCAGGTGATCGGCAAACGGGTGGGCAGCACGGTGCTTCGACTGTCCAAACTTACGGATATCCTGAGCCCCGGTGCGTCCGAGCGTGCGGTCTTCGTCGATAAGGGTCAGTTTGGCAACCATATCTATGTCCATTATCTTTATCCCAATTGGTATATGGACAGCCCCCCGCCGAAACATCACGGTGACGGCATGACGCTCTCGATGGCGGACGGACACGCCGAGTACTGGAAGTGGAAGGGCCGTGAGACCGTGAAGATACCCCTCAAACGTATGCTTCTACGTGATAACCCAAATCTGTTCTATGAAGTGGTGGACAGCCCGGCGGTGCCGGGATGGAAGGGCTACGAGCCGCAGACCGAGGATGGTTTGTACGACTTGCAAAGGTTGCAAAAGGCCACCTGGGGCCGGTTAGGGTATTAGCTGGAGGGTGACCCATAGCACGGAAGGTGAAGATACTTTGGCTTGTCATTCTGAACGAAGTGAAGAATCTGGCTGTCAGAGGAAGATGATGTCGCATCGTCTTCGCGGCCCAGATCCTTCGCCTGCGGCTCAGGATGACAAACGGCGGCGAATGGTTATTCGCATCGGCTCTTATTTCTTTGCTCGCTCGATGGCTTTTTCGAGGGGGCCGAGGCCGGCCTGTCCTTCGCTGAGGCGCGTGATGTTCTTTTTCTCGGCTACTTGCTTGAACTGTTCGAAGCACGCCCCGGCCGAATCGGCCATCGGCCAGGCGGCGCTTGCTTCCTCGCATGCCTTTCGCATCTCGTCCCATCGCAGAAGGAACGTGTACATGACCGGAAGCTGCGCGACCTGGACGCGGAACCGTAATTCAGGGTCGTTCGCAACCGCGGCCTCGGCGGCCTTCAACTGCCCCCAGCCTTTGCTGAGCGTCTCGAAGGACAGGAATTTGGCCGTGTGCGGCGAGAAGCAACCGAGCCAGTCGCCGGCGGCCTCGACGGCGTCGTGTGTGGTCTGCAAATACTCTTTGATATGCGGGCCGGCTGGGCCGTAGTAGCCGGCGATGAATTCGTCGGTCAACGCTTGCCCATCGCGCGTCGGGTCCCACAGCAGCTTGGCCAGAACCCACGCACGCAGCTCGGCCATCTCGGCGCCGTAAGACTGATAAGCGCCCTGCTCAAAGATGCCCTTGACGTTATGGTCCGCAAAAAACCTGACGTTCGGCCCTACAACCCGCAGGTTCGGGTGCGGCATGACGTAATGCCGGAAGTTCGTCGTATAATCCCAGATATACAGCCGGCTGCAGATCTTCGACCATCCGATAATATCATCGCGGAACTCCTTGTTTCGCTCGTCGCTGAGCGGCGTGCTGAACGAACACTCGATGCTGCACAGCCGGACGATGACGTTGTGCCGGGGCCTAGTAATCTTCGGGGGCTTGCGGGTGTATTGATAGGCCAGCGTGTCAATCGCCACGTTGGGGAATTCCTGCTCGATATCGGCCGCCACGGCGTTGACGAATCGCAGCATCAGTCCCGCCGGGCTGCCTTCTTCCTGCTCTATCGCGGCGCACTTGGCGCATTGGCAGTTCTTATGCCAGTCGTTCTGCGAGACCGAGGCAATCGTCGCGGCGGGATTTTTGCGCAATCGCTCCTTGAGGTTCTTTACCAGCTCGGTGCGCATTTCTTCGTTCGTCAGGCAGAGCTGTGCCCGGTCGGTCGTTCGCTTGCCGTCAATTTCGCTGAACCATTCGGGATGGTTGGCGAAGTATCTCTCCGGCGGGATCAGCGGATAGAATGTGTGCACGAAGCCTTCGTAGGAGTGTTTACCGCCGCGTTTGTCGTCCAGCCGCTCGCTGTTGCCGTTGGATTTGTTGCGGACGGCCCAGTCGCCGTCGAAGGCGTCGTACCAGAAGGACTCGCGATATTCCAGCGCCGGCACGTAGCGAACGTTCAGCCCACCGACCTCAACCGTCGGCTTTTTGGGAATGGTGCTGGCCGTCGAGGACCACCAGCGGCAGCCGAGATTGTCTTCGAGGAAGGTATAGACGGCGTAAAGCGTCCCGCGAGGCCGGCCGCCGGCCAGGATCAGGTCGTTTCCTACCGTGCGGATGACGATGCCGTCTGTGCCCAAACCATCTGTCGAGAAGTCCGGTGCGGCTAATTTCGCGGCTCCGGGCCCGACCAGCAGGCGCGATTTGCCGGCGGCGGGGGGGCTTGATGTTTCGAACGATGCTCCTGTTATCTGCTGCAGGAAGTCCGCCAATTCCGTCGCCGCGTGCTGTTCCGGCTCGGTTGCATCCGCCGCCACAACAATCACGGCTTTCGCTGCGCCGTTTTGAGTGATTGTCACTGTTTGGCCTGTGGCCGCTGCTGCACCTGCAGCGAGGAACCAGGCCGCTGCGAGTGATAATGTGATTCTACCTCTGTCCGACATAGCATGGTCTCCTTGAGCTGAAAGAATGTCTTCGATTTTGCGACATTCTACCGCCTCGGGAGTTGCGTGCCAAGTCTTATGTGGCGTAGCTGTGCATGCCGGGGAAGAGCCGGCTGAGGTTGACCCAGAGCAGCGTGATGATAATGGCGGCCATGCCTAAGATGGCTATCAGGCTGTTGGTCCGCGCATAGCGTTTGCCGAACATGTAGCGGAAATGGAAATAGCCGACGTAAACCAGCCACGAGACCAGCGACCACAGCTCCTTCGGGTCCCAGCCCCAGTAGTCGCCCCAGGCCTGCTTGCCCCAATAGCTGCCGAGAATCAGGCCGAGCGTCAGCAGCGGAAAGCCGACGCAGATCAGCCGGTACGTCGCCTGCTCCGGGGGCAGGAGGTCTTCGCCGCGGGCCGGGCCTTTGCCGGCCAATTGAGCGACCGCCTGTACGGTCGCTTTGGCCATGAAGATGTACGAGAACATATAGACCGCCACGTGAGGCGAGAAGAGCCAGCTTTGCAGGGCGGGCGGCAACTGCTGTGGCTCGGCGTGAAAGACAAAGCCCGCCGGAAACAGCACAATCGCCCCGATGAGCATATCGGCCGCATAGCCGCCCACGCGCAGCACGCGCCGGCTGAACAGCGAGACCGGATAAATCATGCCGAGGCACACAAAGACCTCGAAAAGATTCTGCAGCGGGACGTGACGCACGTCATACCAGCGATAGACGAACGCGGCCACCCCGAATCCGAAGCCGAGCAGATAGAGAAGATGTCCCACCTTCGGCCGGCGAAGCACGCTCGCAACGAACGCCAGAACGTACGCGGCGATGGTCAGATAAACGAGCAAGCCTTGAATGGTATATTTGATGGCCATAAAATCATTTACGATTTATGATTTTCGATTTTCGATTTTGTTCTTGTTACTATGGGCCTGAGCCAAAAGTGCCAGGCGGCGCCGAGGCAGAGCAGCCAGTAGCCGGCGTAAACGATGTACAATCCCGTGTCCGAATAGACCGAAAGAACGGTATATCGGCCCGCCTGGTCGTCGTACGAAGACTGGTAGAAACCGTAGCCGCCGAAATGCAGCGGATGGTTGACTTCGACGTTCTTGGCCGCCACGACCTTATCGCCCTGGATCAGTTGAATCTCGCTGATATAGTCACTGATGGTCCGGTGGTAATTCATCACGAAGGGATCCTGGGCGCTGCTGTGACCGGGGAATTTCTCGAAGACGTACTTTGTCGCCGTCTGGCCGTCGAGCCGGGTGACCTGCACTTCGAGAGCCGGGTTGGAGCCTGCGTTCGGGTCGTCGGTGAAGACGTTCTTGCCGTCTTGCTTGCCCATCTTGAAATTCTCGAACGCCCTGACGACCTTGGCCGTGCCGAGCCCCTCGCCCAAGGCGAACTCCTTGCCGAGCTCGACGGGGACTTTGCGGCGCTGGCCGTCGCGCATGTCGATATACAGGTACACCGGCTGGTAATATTCGATGCGGAAGTCTTTGAGCTTGAGCGAGAAGGGCAGCGTCTTTAAATCGCGGGTGCCGTCCGGCATGACTTTGTTTTCCGTGGTCCCTTCGTAGATCACCATCCGGCCGCTGCGGACCTTGTCGATCCCGAAGAGCCTTTTCTGCACGTCATTTGCGAGCTTCGAGCCCCACATCCCGCCGGCGAGAATCAGGACGCACCCGACGTGCACCATCAACAGCCCCGGCACGCGAACCAGACGGGGGAACACCGCTATGGCCACGACCAGCAGTGCCGCGAAGAACACCCAGTAAACCGCCAGCGGCACGCGATTGAAAAACTCCTGCGCCCGCTCGGCCCCGATAAAGGCACCATAGATGGACAGGATCGTCAACAGGACAATCAACAACAGAGCGGTCCACAGCACTTCGCGTCTGAAATTGTTCATTCAAGCCCTTTTAAAGCAATCGGCGCATCCCCCAAAGGAAGATTATGCCCGAAAACGCACGAATTACAAGAACATTCTATACGGCCGCCGCGCCCGCCGGTTCGGGCCGCACCACTTTGCCGTTGATATTCTCCGCCGCCGCCCTTAGAATGCAGCGGCGTGGAACGATAACGGTCGGGCACTATTGAATCCCCCAATTAATTTGGGGGTATTGGCTTTTGGATTATTACTGTTTCACAAAATAGATCGATGAATACGGTCTGACAAGGGAGGTACAGGAAATGGCAAAGGTCATGTCAATAGGAAAGTGTCACCTTTGCAGCGGCACGTTCGACAAATCGGCGATGACAAAGCATCTCAAATCATGCGGGCAGAAAGAAGGTTCCACGGCGGCATCGGGCGGGCGGAAAGCGGACGTCTTTCATCTACTCATAGAAGGACGCCACTACCCTGAGTATTGGATGCACATCGAGCTGCCGGCTAATGCCCGGCTCAAAGCGCTGGATGGTTTCCTGCGAGACATCTGGCTGGAATGCTGCGGCCACATGAGCATGTTTACCATTCAGGACAAAAGGTACTCCGACGTACAAATGGAGGAGTTCGATGACGAGAGCATGGAGGCCCGCTTGAGTGAAGTTCTCAGTCCCGGCATGAAGTTCTCCCATGAGTACGATTTTGGCTCGACGACGTATCTGGCGTTGAAAGTCGTCTCGCAGGAACAAAAGCAGTTTAAGGGCAGGTCCGTCACCGTCCTGGCGCGGAATGAGCCGCCGGAGATTCCTTGCGTCTCTTGTGGCAAGCCTGCCACACAGGTATGCGCCGAATGTATTTACTCGGACGCGGGATGGCTCTGCGAGGCGTGCGCCGCTGGGCACGAGTGCGGCGAAGAGATGCTCCTGCCCGTCGTCAACTCGCCTCGCGTTGGTGTGTGCGGATACACAGGGTAATAATTGACAATGGTTCATCCCCAAATTCACTTGGGGTGCCTTTTGAAAGATTCCTATGGACGTTCTTACAGTAGCAACTCGCGGCGGGGCGCTGGCCATCGCTCAGACGAAGTTCGTCGCCGCCTCCCTGCAAAAGATTCATCCGCATCTGGAAATCAAAGTTCAACAAGTCACCACCAGCGGCGACCGTGACAGGCGCACCGCCTTATGGAGCCTCAAGGACACGGGCTTTTTCACCTCGCAGCTCGAAGACGCCCTGACCGCCGGCGAGGCGGACTTCGCCGTTCACAGCTTCAAGGACCTGCCCACCGAGCAGCGCGAGGGGCTGACCATAACCGCCGTGTTCGACAGGAACTTCGTCGAGGATTGCCTTGTCGCCGGCTCGCCGGTGGACTCGCTGGACGAGCTGCCCAAAGGCGCCAAGATCGGCACCTCGAGCTTGAGACGCGCCGCCCAACTGAGGCACCTGCGGGCCGACATTGAGCCGGCGCCCCTTCGAGGTAACGTCCAGACGCGATTGAAGAAGCTCGATACGCACGAGTTCGACGCGATCCTTTTGGCCCGCGCCGGCCTGGAGAGGCTCGGCCTGGGCGATAGAATCTCATTCGTTTTCGATCCGGCCGAATTTATTCCCGCTCCCGCCCAGGGCGCTCTGGCCATCCAGACCAGGGCCGACGACGACAAGACCAACGAAATCATCGCCGCCATCGACGACCCGAAGGCCCGAACGACGGCCATGGCCGAGCGAACGATTCTGACCACGATGCAGTGCGGCTGTCACGCCCCTGTCGGCGCTTATGCGAAAATCAACGCCGGCAAAATCAGAATCCGCGCCTTCATCTGCGACCTCCAGGGCGAGAACTACATCGCCCGCCAAACCACCGGCCCAACCGCCGAAGCCGAATCACTGGCCGAACAGCTCGCCCAAGACCTCCTAACCGCCGGCGGCGACCAAATCCTCGCAGCCCTTGAAAAATAGCCATCCTTGATTGTTCCGTGTGGTCGCCTTGGATGAGTCGCAGAAGGGGGGCCGGCTGTGTGGTTCTCTATACGATGAGATATCCGAGCGGCACGATACGGCCCAACTATGTCTCCCCATTACAGTCCATACTGACGATAGTCTTGCTCTTGGCGTCGAATATCACCCGCACAACCATGCAGCCGCCGTCCATTATGATCGTGAATGTTTTGCCCTGAGGTTGCTTGCTCTCTGCTACGTAAAAAGAGCCCCCGGAACCACTGGAGAGAATCATGCTGCAGATGATGTACTTTGCTCCGTCCCTGATGAAACCCGAGTATTCTCGATTGTACCTTTGAAGGTTTGCCAAAACGTACTCGCTGTCCATCCAGGTCTGTGCATGAATGGGGGTGTCCCTATCGAGGTACTTCTCGATGATTGTCTCGAGACCTTCAAGATCAGTTTCTTTAGGGACCCATACCTGATCGAATCTTATCCCCTCGTACTTCAGGAATCGCTGCGTCTCTTGGGGATCAGTGACAATGACGCTGTATGGGCCGTCATGGGCGACTGGATCGCAGCCAGTGATCGTACCGAGGTTGTGTCCGACAAACCCCGCAAGTTCCTTGGACCATTTGCCGCCAGAGATCTTGCCGGTGGCGCGGCAGCCAGCAATACGACCGCGGTTCTGCGCCGCCAGGATACCGACAGCAGAACCGGAGGCTCCTGCGACAATATTGGCATCGCTGATCTGCAAGTTCTCTATAACAGCATTGTCGCAAAGAACACCAAACAGTCCCAGAAATTCATCTCCGTGCAGGTTCAAGTTTGAAACTGTAAAGCCATTCCCATTGAGCCTGCCCTCAAAGCTGGGGATTACTGGCGCTGTCCATGTGATGCCGGCCAGATCGATATTTGCCGTGAGCTCGTAGGAGGCTGTGCTGTCACAGTTGCGAATCGCGCCGAGATCATCGGGTGTGGCAACTCGGTATGGATCCTTCGGTGTGCCGGTGCCTTCCAACTTATGCGGTTCGTGACCATCGGAGAAGACCGCCAGGACGGGATAGCCGGGATCTCTCGGCATCAGCCAAACGTCCGCCGTACCATTCGTGCGTTCGCCGACAAAATCCCATCCCGACGTAATGAATGTCTGCCGCTCCTGCATCTGCGCCGTCGTGAGCCCAGTACCTCCATTGCTGGTAACCATTTGGCTTGCTTCTCTGTCCCAAAAACAATGCTTCATGCTGTCCCGTTCCCCACCTCCTACAAGACCACCCACCGGCTTCCAAGTCTCTCCGCCTCCCATAACCTGGCCTGTGGCATAGCACTGCGAGAGGCTGCCCCCATTCTCTCCCACCAGTCCGCCGACATACATGTCAGCCTTAACCTTGCCCCTCGCATAGCTCTGGACGATATACCCGTAGTTATTTCCTACCAACCCGCCGAATTCATGGTTGGCATCGTCTCCGGATACACCCGCGGCTGCGTAACAGCCAACAATAGTGCCCACGTTGAGTCCCGCGAGGCCGCCAAGGTATTGACTGTATTGCCCGCAAGAGATGCTGCCGGTAGCATAGCTCCGGTGAATGGGGCCTCTGTTGGTCCCCACGAGACCGCCAAACTTGTCGGCCCCTGCATACTTGCTACTCATGGAAACACTGGCAGTGCTACGACAATCGGCGACACTGCCAGAGTTCTCACCTATCAACCCACCGACCTCGCTGAATGTGCCATCACCTTCGATCCAGCCCGACGTTACACAGGCTGAGGTAATGCTGCGGTTCCGCCCGATCAACAAGCCGAGAGCCGAACCCCGCTCCGCGGACCCGGTGGCGACAGAACCATCGACGTCACAGTGGCTGATGTGCCCAACGTTTGTCCCGGCCAGCAGACCAAAACATGAACACCATGCTCCCTTTCCGGCGGACAGACGTCCGCTGACGCGGCAGTTCGCGATACGGCCTCGGTTGTATCCTACCAGCCCGCTGATGCAATAGCCGGAACTGTTGATGCGGATATTCTCCATGTGTAAGTCATAGACTCTGCCCTTTGCCCCGACCTTGCCGAATAATCCGAGGTAGCGAGCTTCGTTTGCCCTGATAGTAAGATGCCTGATGGTATGCCCCTTGCCGTTAAGCGTTCCCGTGAAGACACGTCCCTGGAACTCCGGTTCAGGATCCAGGTCTGGTGCGATGACTGCCCGGGAGAAGATACGTCCGCCTGGCAGGTTCGGGTCGAGGTCGAGGTCACTAACCAGCACGAAGAATTTATCGAGCAGCTTTGGATCTGAGTCGACAGAAACGAGTTGCTCGGCGGTGGCGATCTGGTACGGATCTTCCTCTGTTCCGCTGCCCCCGGCGTATTTGGCTTCAGCAGAAAGACTGACAAGGCAAAACGTGACCACGAAGGGGATTATGCACATGATGTGCGAAATTCTTGGCGTCGTCATATTTCAGACTCCTCTGCCCATTTCTCAGGTTACAGCGTCCTCGCTTGGTTTCTCACACTAACACGTAAGATAATAGATCGTGGCTGTCCCGGTCAAGTACGAATTGGGGGGAATTGGTGGGGCAAGCCGAATCAATTTATGATTTACGATCCATTCGACTTCGTTCAGGACAAGTTTTCGATTTGCGATTTTTCGTTTCTGCCGCGAAATCTGTGAAATCCGTGGCTAAAGAAAATCCGTGTCTGTCCGCGTTCCGCGAAATCAGTGGCGTTTTGGGCGTGGTTTTGGTATCGTAGAAGAATCGGTGGGGCGAGCCCCACCCTACGTTTTAGACGCGAAGTACGCGCGAACTACGAGCGACGACAGGCGATGAAGAAGGGTTTTGTATATCTGGTTGGGGCCGGGCCGGGGCGGGCGGATTTGATCACCGTTCGCGGGGCCGAGGTGCTCGGGTTGGCGGACTGCGTGATTTACGATAAATTAGCCAACCCGGCGCTGCTGAAATTCGCCCGCAAGGACGTCGAGGTCGTCCACGTGCCGAAACGCATCGGCGAAGGCTCGTGCACGCAGGACGAAATCAACAGGGTGCTCGTCGAGAAGGCCCTGGCCGGCAAGACGGTCGTGCGGCTCAAGGGTGGCGACCCGTGCATCTTCGGCCGGGCGTCGGAAGAGCTGGCTGCCCTTAGCGCGGTGGGCGTCGATTTTGAAATCGTGCCGGGCGTGACGGCCGGCGTCGCCGTCGCCTCCTACGCGGGCGTCATGCTGACCGACAGAGATACCAGCTCGCAGGTCGCCTTCATCACCGGCCAGGAAGCGCCCGGCAAGGAAGAGACCGGCATCGACTGGGACCTGTTGGCGAAGTTCAACGGCACCATCGTTTTTTACATGGGCATCGGCAATCTCGATTCCATCGCCCGGCAACTGATCGAGAAAGGCCGCAGCGCCGAGACGCCCGCGGCGGTCATCGCCAACGCCACGCTCCCAACGCAGCGCGTGGTCAGGGCGCCGCTTGATCAGATTCACGCCGAGTGCGCGCGGCAGGACGTCAAGCCGCCTGCGATTGTGGTAATCGGCGCCGTTGCGGGCGGCGAGGAGCGGTTCGACTGGCTCTCGAAGCGGCCGCTATTCGGCAAGACCATCGTCGTGACGCGGGACGCCGCAGGCAACGCGGACTTCGCCGGCCGGATCATTAAGCGGGGCGGCAATCCGCTGCCCTTTGCGGCGATCCGAATCAGGCCGCTGACGAATTCGAGCGAATTTCTCGCCGCCCTGGCGCAGTTGGGCGGCTATGAGTGGATTATCTTTACCAGCAGTAACGGCGTGCGTATCTTTTTCGAGGCGCTGGAGGCCCTGGGCAAGGACGCGAGGGTTTTCGGCTCGGCGAAGGTTGCGGCGATAGGCAGCCAGACCGCCAACGGCCTGGCTCAGTTCGGCATTAAGGCCGATTTCGTGCCGGACGTCTTTACCGGAAAGGAATTAGGCAGGCAGCTTATCGGCGCTGCGAACGTGCAGGGTAAAAAGATTCTGCTGCTTCGCTCGCAGATTGCTTCGAACGAGCTGGTCGAGCTGTTGAGCGCCGCCGGGGCGCAGGTGGACAACGTCGCCGTCTATACGGCGGTGACGGAAAAGAAGGAGCCGTCCCGCCTCATCGAGGGCCTCCGCGAGGAGACGGTTAACTGGCTGACGTTTGCGAGTCCTTCGTCGGTCGATGGCTTTTTCGAGCAGGTCCCGGCCGAGGCGGTCCGTGCGGGCAGGGTCAAAGTGGCCTCCATCGGCCCAGTGACATCGGAACGGCTAAAGCAGCGTGGCGTGAAGGTCGATGTAACGGCATCAGAGCACACCATCGACGGATTGCTCGACGCCATAGAAGAAATGGAGAAACTTTAAGCAGGAGTTTCATGATGAGTTTTCCGATGAACAGGATGCGGCGGTTGCGGAGCAGTCCGGCGATGCGCCGGTTGGTGCGTGAAACGAAGGTCGGCGTGGACGGCCTGGTTTACCCGCTGTTTATCCGCGAGGGCAAAGGCGTTAGAGAGCCGATCAAGTCGATGACCGGCTGCTTTCATTTTTCGCCCGATACGATTGGCGCCGAGGCGGCCGAGATTGCCTCGTTAGGCATCCCGGCGGTGCTGCTGTTCGGCCTGCCGGACAAGAAGGATGAAATCGGCTCGCAGGCCTGGGCCGAGGACGGCGTGGTCCAGCGGGCCATCGAGCAGATCAAGCGGGCGGTGCCGGAGCTTCTGGTCATCACGGACGTCTGCCTGTGCGAGTTCACCAGCCACGGCCACTGCGGCGTCGTTAAGGGCGACAAGGTCGATAACGATTCGACGTGCGGCCTCTTGACGAAGATGGCGCTGTCGCACGCTCAGGCGGGCGCCGACATCGTCGCGCCGTCCGACATGATGGACGGCCGCGTCAAGTGCATCCGCGAGACCCTGGAAGAGAACGGCTTCGAAAACGTGGCGATCATGTCGTACGCGGCGAAGTACGCCTCGGCGTTCTATGGGCCGTTCCGGGACGCCGCCGAGTCGGCCCCAGCCTTCGGCGACCGCCGGGCATATCAGATGGACCCGCCCAACGCCGACGAGGCGATGGCCGAGGTCGCACTGGATATCGAAGAAGGCGCCGACATCGTCATGGTCAAGCCGGCCCTGGCGTATCTGGATATCATTTATCGCGCCCGGCAGCGTTTCGATTGCCCCATCGCGGCGTACAACGTCTCGGGCGAGTACATGATGGTCAAGAGTGCGGCCGCCGCCGGACTGGCGGATGAGCAGGCCGTTATGATGGAGGTCCTGACCGCCATCAAACGCGCCGGGGCAAACATCATCATCACCTACTGGGCCAAAGACGTAGCCAGATTATTGTCATAACGGCTATCAGGCGAATCCCATCGCGTCTTCCAGAAAGGTCACGAGCTGGAAGCCTGTAGCCGGCGCAAAAAAAAAGGCTGTGAGTTTCATGCTCACAGCCCGATTGAAATCTTCCACAAAAGGCGTTGCGGTTACTCCGGACAATTCTCAAGCCATGCGGCTGTGAAAGCGACCAGGTCCTGGGTATTGACGACGCCGTCGCCGTTGTAGTCTTCACAGACGTTGATGCTGAGGTTCGGAGTGAAGTAGTAGTCTTCCGTTTCGCCGAACTCGTACTTGGTCTGAGGTCCGGAGCCTCCGTTGCCCTTGACGGTGGGATTACTGCCGCCCTTCCAGGGCTGCTCCGAGAGGGTAATTCTCATCCAGATTTCTTCCGGACCGGTTTCGGGATGCCAGGAGAGGAACGCCGGGGTCGTGAGGGTGTTGAGCCCCACGGGCAGACCGAACAGGAGCCGGTTCTGCACGGCCCACTCCGGAGCGGGGCCGGAGGTGCATTCGACGGTATCATCCCAGTCGCCGTCGCGGTTCCAGTCGCACCAGACGTTGACGTACATATCGACGTTCGGGTCAACGACGTTGACGACGTAATCGAACGTGGTCCAGCGGCAATGCGGCATGCTGACCGGGAAGACGACGCCGTCATCGCCCAGGTCCTGGTTGGACTTATCGGCGGACGGGTTGATATTGTTGACGGTATCTTCATCGGTGCCGCTGTCGGCTTCGGTCTCGCGTGTGATCTTCTTGCCCAGGTGAGCCACGACTTCGGCGTTGACGTGGGCCGGCCCGTAAGGCCCGGTTCCCGTGCCGCTGGTGTGGACGGTCGGGTAGTTGGCCTTGACGCCCAGCGGGCCTCCCGCCGGATAGGCGGTCATGTTCTTGCTGGCGTGGTTCGTGCTGTCGGGAGCGTCGCCCAGGTCCGGCTTGTCAGCGGGGGTGACGGCGCCATCACAACTGACGGTCAACAGGCCGTGCCCCTTCTCCAGACCATAGCCGCCTACCTCGATCAGGTAATGGTGACCGCTGACCGCGGCGAAGGTGATCCGTGACGCATAGCCGCCGCCGGAGTCATCGTTGCACTCGATCAGATCCTCGGGGAAGCAGGCGCAGCCGTTATAGACGCCCAGCATCGTGTCGAAGTCCACCTCGGACAGCGTGACGGTGACATCACCGGTGCACGAAGCGGTATAGCAATACCAGATGTTCGGACTGACCATGCAGTAAGCGCGCCCGTCGAAGGTGGCGCCGGTGGTATCGAACGGCAGATTTTCGACCTCGCCGATCGGCTTGGCGCTGTAGCAGTCGTTCGCGTTGCCCGGCGGCGGCGGAGGAGGCGTTCCCGCAGCCGTGATGGTCAGCACGCCCTGGCCGGTCGAAGTGCCGTAGCCTCCGATCTCGATCAGGTACGGGCTGCCGGCGGTCGCTGCAAAGGTAACCTGAGACTGCCGATCATTTCCGAAGTCGTCGTTGCAGCCGAGCATATCGCTCGACTTGGGATAACAGGTTGCCCCTTTATAGACGGCCAGCATCGTGTCGTAGCCGCTGCCCAGCAGGCTGACGGTGACATTCCCCGTGGCGGTGGCCGTGTAGCGGAACCAGATATTCGGGCTGGTCAGGCACAGGCCCGGGCCGTCGAAAGTTGCCTGCCGCGTGTCGAACGCACGGTTCGTCACGTTGCCGATCGACTCTGCATCGGCGCAATTGTCCTTTGGCGGCGGAGGGGGAGTGGGTCCACCCGCAGAAGCGATGCTCAATGTTCCCTGGCCGACGGCGTCGGCATTGTAGCCGCCCACCTCAATAAGGTACTTCTGGCCGGCGGTCGCCTGGAAGACGATCTTCGACTGGAGATTGCCCGGCCAGTCATCATTGCACTGGATCAAATCGGCCGCCTTCGGGTAACACGTGTCTCCCTTATACACGGCCAGCTTGGTATCAAACTCGCTGCCTAACAGGCTGACGGCGACCTCCCCGGTCTGGTTCGCGGTAAATTTGTACCAGAGATTGGGGCTGTCCATGCACCGTCCCTCGCCGTCGAAGGTCGCGCAGGTCGTATCGAACGACCGCCCGTATGTGCCGATGCTGATGGACTCTGCCTGAGCGCACCTGTCGTTTTGCGGCAGGGTGGCCTGGCCGTTGCATGTGATCGTCAGGAGACCCTGGCCCATCACGCTGGCGTTGAACCCGCCGACTTCAATGAGGTATTGATGGCCGGCTATGACGGGGAGCGATGCTTCCGATTGCTGCCCGCCGTCGTCGTCGTTGGACTTGATCAGTTTGTTCTCTGTTGGATAGCAGGCGCACCCGTCGTAGATCGCCAGCTTGGTGTCGAAGCTGCTGCCGGCCAGACTGAACGTGGCGCAGCCCGTACACGTGGCGGTGTAGCAAAACCAGACGTTTGGACTGTTTATAAAGAGCCCGGGGCCGTCCATTGTCGCGCGCGTCGTGTCGAACGCGAGATTTGTCACGTTACTGACCGGCTTTGCATTGGCACAGTCATCGTTGGGTGGACGCGTTGTGGTCGGTCGAACCCCGACACCCAAAGCGGCGTGCGCAGCACCGAGCAACACGCTCAGAGCACATACAACAGCAAATCTTGATCTGATGCTTCTCATGGTATAATCCTCCAGAGACAAACAATAACAGGTTTACACTTTTCAAACGTTCTTTCCGGGCACTTCACACCTTACACAAGCGACAACTTCAAATGACAAAAGACGTTATCGCCGTTCGTCCGTGAACATAATATAGTGTACCCTATCGGCAATATCGTAACGGACTATTAAACCAAAAACCAGAAAAAGTTGCGCAAAATAACGTTTTTAGGAGGCAGTTTGGGGCTTTGGGTAAAATGTTGTAGGGTTCTGTAAGCGGCGGATGCGGCGACAGGAGAGATTTATCCCTGCTTTTTGTAGGTTTTCCGGGGGTCGTAAACCTTTTCTGCTATGAGCTCCAGCTTTTTATCGGTGTTTTTGCCTAACGCCCTGTAGAAGCAGGACTGGTATCCGACGTGGCATTGGCCGGCGTCAACGACTACCTTGAGCACCAGGCAGTCCTGGTCGCAGTCCACCAGTATTTGCTCGACTTTCTGAGTGTGGCCGCTTTCCTCGCCTTTTTTCCACAATTTTCCTCGAGAGCGGCTGAAATACGTCGCGCAGCCCGATTCGATGGTGGCCTCAAGGGCCTGGCGGTTCATGTAGGCGACCATCAGGATCTGGCCCGTCCGGGCGTCCTGGGCAATGGCGGGTATCAGGCCGTTTTCGTCGAATTTCGGAACGAATTCCAGATTATCTTCAATTTCTTTGTTTGCAGCCACCTGTCCGATTCCTCAAAGCGTAAAAGCAGTCCGGCGTGGATATTTCACGCCGCTCAGAGCTGAATTGTACGCCGCGGCAGCACTAATATCCACAAAATATTGGCTCATCCGCCCAATCGACGGAGCCCGCGGCGGATTAACATGCGAAGTGCAACACGTCTTCGGGTGATCATGTCGAGTCATCCGGTTGCTTGGTTTTCGTTGGGGTGTCCTTCTGGGGACGCTGTCCCCAAACCCCTGGAATTTTTCGCCTTAGACCAGAGGCATGGCAGAAGGACAAGGCGACGCCACAGGGCATCGGCCATGCCCCTGGACCGCAGCGGCGCTCGGGTTGCTTCCCAGCAGAGCCCTATCCTCCGCCACGGCCTCTGT